>Ga0126381_100000023_pt1 | contig 199996 bp, 161 predicted proteins | sample PanSoiMetPlot_28_FD_96465 | JGI IMG/M metagenome (GOLD analysis project Ga0126381, IMG submission 96465) | Tropical forest soil microbial communities from Panama - MetaG Plot_28 | ecosystem: Environmental > Terrestrial > Soil > Tropical forest > Bulk soil | place: Panama | collected 2016-02-17
AGTGGATCGGCCACTTTCCCGGGTAATTTTTCATGGGGATAACCTTCTGATATAAAGCAGGTTGCTTTAAGTTCGCTTTTTCTTCCCTACTTGACAGGCGTTTTTTGACGGAGATTTCCACAGGGAGTGGCGCGGTGGGGGCTGAAGAGGCTGCGGAAAGAGTCGCAGGGCCAGCCGTTTGGGAGGGATGAGCGTGGCAGGGGGCTAAAGCCCGGATCTTTAGAATCGGGCAGTTGTGGCCCGCGACCCAGTCCTTCGGACCGGGTTCCCCGGCCGTGCCCTTGTTACGAAGCCCCTCAAAATTGAGTTTTTCCGCAGCCTGTAAGGCGGGAAGTGGAACAGGCATCAAGGAATAGAAACCCGGCCGACAGAAGCTGCTTCTGCGGAAAAGATCCCGTCCCTGATGCCTGTTCCCGTTTTGCTTGCCTTTACTTCACCTGCCTTTACTGAACCTGGCGTGCCTTTCCGTTCTTCATGCACTCGTCGATGATGGTGAGGACTTTGCCATCCATCTCGCGGGCGATGCGGCCCTGTTGCGCGCCGAGCTTGCCCTGCTGGGCTCCGAGCTTGCCCTGCTGCGCGCCGAGTTCGCCCTGCTTTGCGCCGATCTCACCCTGTTTGGAGCCGATTTCGCCCTCGATATTGCCGATCTTTCCCTGAAGGTCGCCGAGTTTGCTTTCGACGTCGGCAAGCTGCTCCTGTGTTACCGTGGCGCCTTTCTGCGCGTTCAGCTTGTCGATGGCCTTGTTGAGCTCCGCGAGCTCCTTGCTCATGTCGGGCGTAGGTACGCTGGCCTGCTCCTGCTGACGGCCCAGCTCCTCCTGTTTCTTTCCGAGGTCCTCCTGCTGTTTGCCAAGCTCTTCCTGCTGCCTGCCGAGATCTTCCATCTGGTCCTGCATGGGCTTGAGCGGTGCGAGCAGTGCCTGGTCGTCAATCACGTACGATTTGCCGTCGCGCTCGAACCAGATGAAATCGCCGTGCGCGACTTTGCGGGCCTTTTCGATCTCTTCGCGCGAGCCGTCGTACCAGTTGCCGGAGAAGTGCGTGTTCTTCTGTCCTTCGCCGGTGACGTAGGCGTAGGAGTTGCCGTCATTGTTCCACCAATTGCCTCTCCCGTCAGCGAGCATTGCCATACGATCCGCCTTCGCAGCCTGGACAAGCGCTTGCATTTGCGCGCGATCGGCGGAGGACAGAGTCATCTTCTGCGTCTTCATGACCTGGGCAAGAGCAAGCATGTTCGCGCGGTCGGCGGAGGACAGGGCCATCTTCTGCTTCGCGTTCTGGATCAGCTCGCGGAGCCGCGCGCGGTCCGCGGCGGTCATCGGGTTCCTGAGCGTGATCACTTTGCCGTCGGGCCCAATCATCTGCATACCAGGGCCGACGGCAACACCGGGACCAATGACAACCCCGCTCGGTCCGACCGTCGAAAACACGTCACTGTCAGGCCCCGCAGGCGGAGCCGGCACGGACGGCGCGGTTGAGGGCACGGGGATTGCTTCTGCTGAAGGCGGCGCGGCCGGCGCAGTGGACGATTGCGGAAGCGCGGAAGCGCTGGGCCCTTCGGCGGCAGGCGGAGCCAAATTGCTCGGAGGGTTCACGGGATGAGCCGCCGGTGTGATTGTGTTGTCCGCCGTCTTTGCGGGCGGCGCCTGCTGGGGCGGTGTCTGCTGGCCCGCCGCCTGGACGCGGACGAGCGCGGTGGCGGCGAAAAGGGCCGCGGGAACAATGAGAACTGCCGCGGCGATGCGTGCGCGGCCGCCGGCAAAGGCCTGGCGGAATGCGCTCTCGTTGAGGAGGCGTTCGATGCGAGGAATGAGGCGACCTTGATTTGCCATTGCGACTCCGATTGGGATTGGGCGCGGCAGCGCCGCGAATTCGAGCAGGACCTGCGCATAGGAGATGTGGCTGGCCGCTTCGCTCACGGCGGCGCGGTCGCTGATGGTCTCGCTCAGGTCAGAGAGTTTGCGTTTGAGCCACCAGCCGAGCGGGCTGAACCAGAAAATGGCGAAGTACAGGCTGGCGGCAAGTTGAATATAGAAGTCACGCTGGCGCACGTGCGAGGCCTCGTGCGCGAGAACGATACGGAGCTTTTCGGCGTCCCACTGGGCGTATTCATCGGGGAGCACGATGCCCGAGCCGATTGTGACAGGCGAGGAGATCCTGGTTGTGCTGCGCAGGCGCAAACCGGCGGCAGATTCGAGCGTGACCGGCACAGCATCGTGCCACAGGGACAGCGCCGCCGCCAGGCCGTAGAGCATGCGAAACAGAAGCGCCCCGCACACCGCGACATAAACAACTAAGGCGAATCCTGCGAGAGTTCGAATTCGATCCTGCCGTGACGGCGGCGCAGCTGCACGCGCGGCCACAGGGGCTGCAGCGGACGCCGAATCGATGTCGCGGTACGTGATGGCGGGCGCGGGGTAGTGATCTCCGCCTGACGAGGCCGGCGGCTCCGCTACGAGCCGTTCGGGCGGGATGTCTGCAATGCGGGAGCGCGCGGCGGACGCGATTGGCGCCACTACCGGAACGGTTGCCGCAGGAGACGGATGCGCGCCGCTACCGGCGGCGAGAAAGCGGCTGACCGATGCCGTTGGAATGATTGCGGCGCTGGGGAACAGCCGTGCGGCCAATGGGGCGAGTAACGGCATGGCGACCGCAGCGGCGAGCACGAGCATCCATGCCGCCTTTTGGGCCACCACGTTGCGTACGCGCAGCAGGGCGAGTCCCGCGCCGACCGCGGTGGCCAGCAGCAGCGAGCGCGCCGCGGCATCGACGAAGCCTATCCCGATTCCGGCTGCTCCCATGCGGGTAGACGCTGCGAGCGAAATAAGCGCGGGGAGAATCATTGTCCCTCCTTTTTCCGGGAGACCTTTTGCGCGGCGGCGATGCGCTCGGCGAGGCGCTGCAGCTCGGCGCGGTCGAGCACCTTCGAGTCGACCATGCCGACGAGCAACTCTTCGACCGACCCCTCGCAGAACCAGTCCACGATGCGCTTTACGGCGCGGCCGGCGACGCGCTGGCGCGATTCGGCAGGACTGTAGATGAATGTGCGGTTGTCGATTTCGTGCGCCAGGTAGCCTTTCTCTTCGAGGCGGCGCAGAACGGTGCGGATCGTCGAGTCCTTGAGCGGGCGGTCGAGCTCTTCGCGCACGCGCTCAGCCGAAACCTTGCCAAGCCGCCACACGATGGAGAGGATGTCGCGCTCGAGCTCACCTAGCTCGACGGGATCGTGGTCAAAATTCTCCAGTGGGTGAGTGTTACTCGCCATAATGTTACTGACGGTAGCACATGCGGGTGGTGAGCCGTCAAGTCAGATTTAATGCAAAGTGGTTTTCGGCGGGAGCGGCTTGTTGCCGACGGGCTCAGAGCAGCGCAGACCGGGCTTAAAAGGAGGCTACGGAAAGAGCGCGTTCATCCAATTTGAAGGAAAGCGGCTTCATCTTGATCGCGGGCGAGCCGTCACCGAGTTGTACTTTACCGACTGGTAAAGGAAGGGTAGGCGGTCACTCGGGACCAATCATTGCCGCAGACCAGCAATGCGTGGGTCAGCAAGGTAGATCAGGTCACAAATTGCGAAAACTTCGCTGGCAACTTGCTTCCCAACGACATCAGTCCGGCTCAGTGCCTCAGACACCAATGAACTCGATCCGATTCGACGCATACTCGCATCCTGAACCATGAAGGACGGCCCGGTTTGTAAGACACGGTACGCAACTGACACTGCTTTCCGATCCGCAGCGCCTGCACTGTCGCCCCACTTTCCAATGATTAAATCGAACATTGCGTTCCGCTCCTGATGAGAGGGTGTCCACTCCACGCAGTATGCTGCGATGGCAGCATCATCGCGATACACGTATCCCCACACGCGTTTGGTCTGTTGCCCACAATCAGGACAAGGCCCGAACTCGCGTTCGTTGCTAGCCTCGTACTCCAAGCTCATGTTCGGTTGAGTTGGGATGCAGATGCGCTCCATTCGGCCATCCTACCAGTCTGCATGCTCGTTGCTGGCGAGTGGTCGGCCACTCGGAAGTAATCCAGACGCTGAGTTCCCAGAGGCAACCGCAGATCCTTCGACTGCGCTGCGCTCCGCTCAGGAAAAACAGCGTTCCGGGTGCGGTCTTTCGTGATGGGGCCGAGGTTCTGGGCAGATTGTTGCCGATACTTCCCTTTACCCGTTCTTCGCCTGTCTGGTGATTCGCCCCTCCGGGCTAATCCTGCCCATTCTGTTCATTGAACATTCGTAATTCCGGTGTCTTCAACGAGCCTGTATGCCGTGATCAGATACAAGGCCCCAAGCAGGATGCGGCTACCTGGGAACTGGTCTCGAATCGAATTCGAAGCCCGGGAGGACCACTCCCACGAGCACCAAGCTACATTGCCGGTTTGGTAGACTCGAAACTTAACCGTGAGCCTGTTCCGCACCAAGCACCTTGCCATAGCCTTCTTGCGAGGAATATGAAATGCATCTGAAGCCATTGCGCCGCGCGGCTTTGTCGATTCTTGCGCTCGGGGTGGCGCTCGCCACGTGGGCGCAGCCGAACCTGAACCCGGCGCTGCCGCTGGTGCACATTGACAATGGGCAGAACTCCGCTGCGGCCCGGAAGGCGCATTACGTGGTGCTTGTATCGCTTGACGGGTTCCGCTGGGACTATGCGAAGCGCGACGGCGCGACCCATCTGCTGGCGATCGGCAAGAAAGGCGCGTGGGCTCCCCAGGGAATGCTGCCGAGCTTTCCTTCGCTGACGTTTCCCAACCACTTCACGATCGTGACGGGTCTGTATCCCGAACATCACGGGCTGGTGGCCAACAGCTTCCGGGATGAGACGAAGGAGGGCCGCTACGGCATCAGCGATGAGAAGGCGGTGAGCGACGGAAGCTGGTATTCGGGCGTTCCGTTGTGGAGCCTGGCGGAGAGCCAGGGCATGCGCACTGCGTGCCTGTTCTGGCCGGGGTCCGAGGCTGAGATCGCGGGCAAGAGGCCCACGTGGTACGCGCAGTTTAATGGGAAGACCGAGGCCACCGATGCAGTGCAGCAGGCGCGGATTGACGATGCCGTAGCGCTGCTCTCGCTGCCTGAAGCGGAGCGGCCGCACTTCATCACCATCTACTACAACGAGCCCGATCACGAAGGGCACACCTACGGTCCCGACGCGCCGCAGACCAAGGCCGCGGTGCTCAAGATGGACGCGATGGTGGCGAAGCTGAAGGCGGCGCTGGACAAGACCCGCCTTCCCGTTGACCTTGTCATCATCAGCGATCACGGCATGACGAAGACCGATCCCGAATGGGTTACGCTCGACGACTTTACGGACCTGAGCGGATTTGAAACCGTGGGCCAGCTTTTGTACGGCAAGACGGAAGAGGATCGCGCGACGGCGTACAACGCGCTGAAGCACGCGTCGTCGAAGTTCGTCGTATACAGGCGCAAGAGCGTGCCGGCGAACCTGCACTACGATTCGAATCCGCGCGAGGGCGACCCGGTGGTGATTGCGACGGGCCCGTATGCAATTCGCGCGCACAAGCCTCCGGAGGGCCGGCCGGACCAGCCGCCGATCCTCGGCAATCATGGGTTCGATGTGCACATCACGCCCGACATGAAGGCGAGCTTCTTTGCCGAAGGCCCCGACATTGTCCCGGGCAAGACCGTGCAGCCGTTCGAGAATGTGAACCTGTATCCGTGGATGGCGCACATGCTGGGGCTCACGCCGGCGAAGAGCGACGGGAATCTGAACATCCTTGCGGGCACACTGAAGGACAACGGCGGCGAGACGGCTGTGCCCGATGCGGAAAAAGACAAGTAGCGGAGACTCATGCGAGCGATGAGTGCGGTTGTGCTGGGCATCGACGGCGGCGGAACGCGGACACGCGCCTCGATCGTCGAGGGAGAACGGGTGCTTGCATTTGCCGAGCATGGTTCGATCAAACGGCTTCGCGTGGGTGCGGCCGCGGCGGAAGAGAATCTGCGCGCGCTGCTCGGCGAGGTGTACAGGCAGGCGGGTGTCACGGGCGTTAAGGCGGCGTCGGCGGGCGTTGCGAGCGCAACGATGCCGGGCGTGCCGGAGTGGATCAAGGCCGTTTTTGCGGATTTCGGCGTGGAGCGGTCAGAAGTGGTGGGCGATGAGGTGATCGCGCTGGATGCGGCGTTCAAGGGCGGGCCGGGAATTCTCCAGATTGCCGGAACGGGGACGAACTGCATCGGGCGCGCGCCTGACGGCGGCCGCGAGTGCGCGGGCGGATGGAGTTCGCGGCTCGGCGATGAGGGATCGGGCTACTGGATCGGGCTTCACGCTGTAAGGCGAGCGCTGCATGCCTACGACCGCGAGCAGCCGACGCGCGTACTTGAGGCTGTCGGCGGGATCTGGGGTACGAAGACGATCGATGAGCTGGTGAACCTGGGCGACTCGACTCCGGGGCCGGATTTTGCAGCGCTGGGCCCGGCCATCGACAACTTGGCAGAGGAAGGCGATGCGGTGGCCGTGGGCGTGCTGGAGCAGGCTGCGCGCGACCTGGCGGACTTTGTGCTGCTGGTGCGCGACAAGCTGCGGCGGAAGCACGGGCTTACGGAGGAGGTTCCCGTGGCGTGGATCGGGAGCGTGATTGGCAAGTCGCGGATGGTGCGGGAGGGGTTCTTCGCGGGGCTGAAGGCGGGCGCGCCCGAGATGCCGGTATTGGACGCGGAAGTGAAGGGAATCGAGGGGGCGGTGTGGCGGGCGCAACGGATGGCGGAAGCGGAGAGCCGGTAGCCTTCGGCCCTCAGCGTTTAGCTCGAGCCGAGACACGGCAGGTATCGCGAATTCGTTGTAAGCTGGTGAGCCAATGAACTGGCGGCGGGGATTGTTGATGGCGGGGATTCATTTGGCGGTCGCGGTGCCGCTGATCCTCTCGCTTGAGGCGAGCGATGCCAGAATGTTGCAGATCCGGGAGGAGGCAAATGCCGAAGCAACAAGGGAATCTGCTGTAAGCCCTTCTCAGAGCGCACAACCAAACTCTGATCAGCAGGGCTCCCTCGCGGGCGAGACAGTAGCGTTCGATCTTGACCCCTGTTCGATGACGACTCGATATCCGGCGCAAGCGCTGGTAGAGCAGTCTGCCACTTTTCCCACACTTTTCTTTACAGGATGGAGGGTGTACTGCGCTCCGGATTGGTCGATGGCCGGGAGAATGAATGCGGGGCGCTGGCGGGGACCCACGATCTCGGATGAGGCGGCTGCCAATTCAGCAAAACGGCAGGCTGATCTCGCATTCGTCTTAGTTGTCGCCTTCCAATGGTTTCTGGTTGGCAGTTTTCCGCTCATCAGACTGAAGGCATGGTGGCGAGAACCCGGGGCATTTATCACAGCTTGCACCGTCATTGGCGGCATTCTAGCGCTGGTGAAGCTCACCGGGAACTTCGCAAGTCTCCTACCCGTGATCGTGTTCTTTGCCTGGCTGTCCTGGTTCGGGCTGGTGGCCTGGAAGCTTCTGCGGTCGGGTTGGCGCCTGATTGCCCGGAAGGCGGTTGCACACACAGCGTAGCGGAAATGTTGCGTCCCACTCTGGGCGCATTGAAACTGCGCGTGGGATGGGACGCCCGGCAAATGGCGATCGCAGTTGGACGGGCATTGCGGCGCAACTCCCGTTTGCCGCATGCGTCTAACCTAAGAAGATGAATTCCATGGCATCGATGCGGACCAAGACGTTCTTTTCTCTGCTGGCTTTTCTGTCGGTTGCGGCTTGCGGTGGTCTGGCTGTTCGCGCGCAGCAGATTTCCGCTGCGCCGGCATCCGCGGCTGCGGCGAAGTCGGGAGCGTATACCGTCACGCTGCCGGTTACGGTGCGGGATAAGAAGGGCGAACTGGTCACGAGTCTCAACAAGGGCGACCTCACGCTCACCGAGGATGGGAAGCCGCAGACCATCCAGGGGCTGACGCGCGACAGCTCGCAGCCCACCTACATCGGACTGCTGGTCGACACGACCCGCCAGGTGGAGGGAGCTTCAGAGACCGAGCGCAAGGCAGCGGGCGACCTGGTGGACGAGACGCTGCCCGCGAGCGGTGACAGCAAGAACCAGATGTTCCTGATCCACTTTGACCGCGAGGTGGAGCTGCTCGAGGACTTCACCGGGTCGCGCGACAAGCTGCACGAGGAACTTGAAAACATGGGGCCGACGCAGCAGTCGCACCGGGACGAGGAAGGCCCGGAGACGACCGACAACCCTAATTCTGCGCCGCAGCGGCGGCGCGACGGCGACCAGCTTTACGACGCCATCTACCTGGCTGCCGATGAGCTGATGAAGGGCAAGACCGGGCGCAAAGTGCTTGTCGTGTTCAGCGATGGCGCGGACCACGGAAGCAAGGAGACGATGAACGACGCTGTGGATGCAGCCGATCGCGCCGGCCTGACCGTGTACACCATCTTTTTTAAAGGCGAGAAGCAGCAGGATTATGGGCGCAGCGGCTTCCCCGGCGGCGGCCGGCATGGCGGCGGTTATCCGGGCGGCGGTGGGGGATGGCCGGGCAGTGGAGGCGGCGGGCGGCGCCAGCCCGAGCCCACCAGCGCGACCGGCATCGACGGCAAGAAGATCATGCAGGAGATCGCCGCGCGCACCGGCGGGCACGCCTACGAAGCGAAGAAGACGGCGGATATTGAGCCCATCTACAAGCTGATTGAGCAGGAACTCAACAGCCAGTTCTCGCTCACGTATACGCCGGACAAGCCGGACACTGACGGCGGCTACCACAAGACCGCGATCACGGCGAATAACAAGGACTGGTCCGTGACGACGCGCGAAGGGTATTACGCGCCGGAGGGGAAGCAGTAAAGATAGGGACATAGGGACAAGGGACTTAGGGACAAAGGGACATAGGGACAAAGGGACAAGGGACATAGGGAAAAGGGACATAGGGAAAAATGGGCGCCGAGCAATTGGCGCCCATTTATTTTGATCAACAATTGCGGCCGCGATCGCCTGGTGAAGGCTCGATTTTAGGTCACTCCCGTTTCTCTTTGTCCCTTTGTCCCTATGTCCCTTCTTCCCTGTGTTCACGCTGCTTCGGCACGCGGGGCCGATATCGCTGTGGTACCCACCAATTCTTCGAACAGCGCGCGGTAGAGGATCAGTGCCGTGCGCAGATCTTCGGTGCTTGCCTCGTTCTTTGCGGCGCGAACGTTGATGGCGTTGGCGCGACGGTACGTATCGACCATGCCCGGATGATTCACCGACAGGTCGGCCGCGCGCTTCTCGGTGTTGCCGGCGACATACCCTCTGGCCTGAAGGATATCGTTGACCATCTCTTCGGCTTCGGTGACGGCGCCGCGCGGGTGATCGACGAAGCGTGTCTGGATGGCATCCCAGTCGGCCATGAAGCGGCTGCGCTCGGTGGGACTGAGCGCGTGCACCCGGTAGCCCTCCACGCGGCGCAGGCGGTTTGCGAGTTCCGCCTCCGCGTGGCGGCGCGACCGGTTGTGCGACAAAGCGTAATCGTATTCCGTTCCGAAACGGCGGCGAAGCCCGGCCGTGCGGCGGCGGTCGCGCTGGCGTTTCACGCCCCACGCGATGATGAGAATCACGACAAGAACGACGATGCACGCGCCAATGACGATCTGAGGGCTATAAGCGGTGAAATTCATTGCGGGTCCTCCACCCTTCTTCGCTCGAGGAGAAGAGACGCGCGCCGGCGCCCCAGTCACCGCCCGCTGTCTCTACCTGAAGCTTGGGATGTGGCGGCTATATCGGGTGTTGCTTTACGAAGCAACGGACGAAGAGGCGGCGGGACCTTCCAGGCTTTTCAGAAAACCGCGGATTTCGGGATTCGACCAGTCGGGGTCGCCGACTACTTTGCGCCGGATGACTCCCTGGCGGTCGATGATGTAGGTCTCGGGCCAGCCGTCGGTGTGATACATCTTCGCAGCCTTCTGGTCGGGATCCATCACGTTGGCGTAGTTGATCCCATAGCGGCGAAGGAAGCGATGGTATGAACCGGAATCGGTGTCAATGCTGACTCCGAGGATCTCGATGTTGGGAAAATCGCGATGCAGTTGCAGAAGCGCCGGCGCTTCCTGGATGCAAGGCCCGCACTGGCTCCACCAGAAATTCAGCAGAACGATCTTTCCCCGATACTTCGAAAGCTGAATGGTGCTTTCGCCGTCACTGACCGTGAAGTCGGCAGCTTTCTTGCCGACCTGTGCCGGATGGTCGCCGCGGTTGCAGCCTGAGAGTGAAGCAATGGCGAGCAGAGCGGCGAGGCTCAGCGGGCGCAAGGAAAAGAAGCCGCGGGAATGCACATCCTTATAATACGGAGCGGAAGGGCTCGCGGGAAAGGTCATCGATCACATGTCGAAGGATAAGAATAAGTTACCGGAAGACTCGGCGCCGTACGATTGGAAGCCGGTGCTGGGCCTTTCGGACGAGCCCGCCAATTCTTCGCTAGAGCCTTCCCAACTGCCTTACCGCGGCCCCGCCGTTTTCGATCAGCCCGAACCCGATCCGTTGATTGAACTCACCGTCATCGTGCCGGCTCGCAACGAGGAGGCGTGTCTCGGCGACTGCCTTCGATCTCTGGTTGCGCAGTCTGAGGATGTGTTCGAACTCGGCCGCGACTGGGAGCTTGTGGTTGTGGATGACGCGTCAACTGATCGCACCGCGGAGATCGCGCGAGGCTTTCCCGGCGTCGCCGTCATGCAGGCCGGCAAGCTGGAGCCGGGGTGGACGGGCAAGGCGAACGCGGTGTGGACCGCGGCGCGAAAAGCGCGCGGGCGCTGGCTGCTCTTCACGGATGCGGACACGGTGCATGAGGCGGGAGACCTGCGGCACGGCATCCACGAAGCGCAACGGCACCACGCAGGCATGCTCAGCTACTCGCCGCGGCAACTCGTCAGCGGATTCGCGCAGCGCACGCTGATGCCGCTTGTCTTCAGCGAGCTTTCAATTGCCTATCCTCCGGCAAAGGTCTCTGATCCCGCAGAGCGCGTGGCTGCGGCCAACGGCCAGTTTCTGCTGGTGGAGCGCGAAGCGTACCGGCGCATCGGCGGGCACGCCGCGGTACACGACCGTGTGCTCGAGGATGTTGAACTCGCGTTCCTCGCAAAGAGACGGCGCGTCGGGCTGCGTTTTCGTTATGCGGACGATGCCGTGTCCACGCGCATGTACCGCAGCACCGGCGCAATGATCGAAGGTTGGACGAAGAACCTCGCACTGCTCTTCAACAATGCACTGTCTCTTTCCATATGGCGTGCGATTGATATTTTGCTGTTGTTTGTGCTGCCTGTGCTGGCGGTGCAGTTGTGGAGCGACCGCTTCAGCGCGCACAGCTTTTCCTGGCTCGCCGCCGGGCCGGTTCTGGCGATTCTGTGGCTGCGCACGGTTTTTCGTTTCTACCACCGTGTGGCGAAGTCGAATTTTCTGTTTCTCGATTGTGCGTTGTCGCCGCTGGGACTGCCGCTGTTTGTCTTTCTGCTTTATCGAAGCTGGTTTCAGCACCGGGTACTGAAGCAGGTCTCGTGGAAGGGGAGGACGTACAAACCGTAGCGGGGCGTGGACATTCGTGGGATCCCGGGTCTCCAAATGCGAGAGACCCGGGGCACCCGGGGAGCAGAGAGGAAGGGGAAGCGGGAAGGCAGGAACTGAATGAAGGCGATTTTTCTGTTTCGAATGGCGCTCGGTTGGGGGCTGCTCTCTAACCTGGCGGGCGCGCAACCCGGGCCGGAACCCTTTCCTCTTGCGGGCGACTGGGAGGGCAATTTTGTTCTTCAGGGAACCGCCGAGCATGTCGTGCTTCACATGAACACAACCGTCGAAGGAAAGATGACGGCGCTCGTAGATAATATCGGCCGGAAGATCTCCGGGATTCCCGCGATCGGCGGTTCATTCGATGGCAGCCGCCTGGTGCTTCGGTTCGGCTATTGGAAGCCGAACAGCGATGGCGACCTTGAAATGAGGGTGGCTTCGTATGAGGCGACAGTCAATGTATCGGGGTCCGAGATGACCGGCGCCTGGAACCAGGAGGGCTCTTGGCCGCTGAACTTAAAGCGCCTGACATGGCAGGCGAAGGTCCCAAGGCCGGCTCCGCCCACCATCTTCGACGGCGACTGGGCGGGCATCGAGTACGAGAGCCGCGGCATCCACCTGCACTTTATTTTCCACATGCACAACACCGAGGACGGCCTGATGGTTCAGCTCGATTGCCCGGAAGAAAAGTTCAAGGGCGCGCTGGCGAGCAAGGTCACGTACGATCAGGATTCGCGCGAGATTTCGATTATGCTCGGCCAGTCGCTCTTCACGGGGAAGATTACAGCGGACGGCAAAGCTCTGGACACGTCTATGACGGAACCCGGGTTCCATTTTCTGATCCATTTCGACCGCCTGCCGCCCAAAAAGATGGAATCGAATTGATTTTGGGGGCAGTGTCCGCGAAGTGCAGAGACAGAAGATCAGGGCGGCGAGCCTCGGGACATTAGGACAAGCGGAAGGCCTTCACAGCAATCGAGTTTGGTCCGCGCCCTGCGGGCAGCACGGTGAACAGTGATTGCGAAGCAGTCCGCACAACGGCCACATCGCCGGAACGCGAATCCACCACAAACAGCAGATGCCCGGCGGTTGAAAATGCCATAGCCGATGGCCCGTCGCCTACGTGCACCGGTTGTCCGGCGCGCCGGCCGTCGTCGATCGAGTACATCGCCACTTCCTGCGCGCGCAGGTTTGCCACATAGAGCAGGGAATTGTCGCTCGAAACAATGCCATGCACGGGATCGTCGCCCATCAGATATGCGCCGCCGACGTCGTTGGTGGTGGTGACGACTTCGCTGATGGTGTCGGACTGAGAATTGGACACGAACATCTCGCCGCCGTCGGGCTTGAGAGCGAGGTGGACGGGCGCGCGGCCCACTTCCATCAGGGTCTCGAGGCGGTCGGGCTGACCCGGGTTGAACTTCGAGTCTGCCAGCGCGACGGCCATTACCTGATGCCCGCCCGAGCAGGCGACGAAGGCCTTCGACGAATCCGGCAGGATCACCGCGTCGCTTGCGCCCGGGCAGCCGGTAAAGATGGCGCGCACTCGACGGCTGACGGCGTCGAGAATGCTTACGGAGTTTCCTCCGCGGTTCGGAACGACGACCGTTCTTCCATCGGGCGAAACGCGGGCCTCGGCCGGCTGCTCGCCTGTTCCGATCTGCGCGACTTCGCGGCGGTCTGCAAGGTCGACGACCGAGACACTGTTCGAGCCGGAATTGGCAATGTAGGCCAGCTTGCCGCCGCTGTCTACGTCGACTGAAACAGGCTCGCGGTGCAGTTGGATGGTGGCGGCCACTTGGTTGTTTTCCGCATTGAGTACTGTAAGCGACCCCTGCCCGCCGGCCGCGCCGGAGTTGACCACATAGACTTCGTTGCGCGTCGGGCTGGCGGCGACGGCAACCGGATTCTGTCCGACAGGAACCTCGCGATCCAGACGCACGTTCACCACGTCGAGCACTGTCACCGTGCCGCTGTCGCCGTTGGTCACGTAGGCATATTCGCGGTAGTTGGGCTGATATTGCGGAAAATCGTGCGGGCGGCAGGCGGTGAGGGCGAAGAAAAGCAGGGACCAGGCACCAGGGACCAGGGACCACGTATGGCGTAACGCGCGGAAGATTCGAATCCCACCCATGCGCAAGACGCCGCGCATGGATGGGGCACAGGATTCGCCGGGTGGAACGCGCCTACTTGCTGTGTCCGTCATGGGCTCCCGTGGCGGACTCGATATGGATGCCGCGGGGAAGTTGGCGATGGACGACCGGCGCAATCTGTTCCATCTCGTTCATCATGGTGGCGAACTGCTCGGGGTAAATGGACTGCGGCCCATCGCTCAGCGCCTTCTCCGGCTGATGGTGCACTTCCACAAGGACTCCGTCAGCGCCCACTGCGATGGCGGCACGCGCCATGGGCAGCACCTTGTCGCGCTTGCCGGTGCCGTGGCTGGGGTCCACGAGGATGGGCAGATGGCTGAGCTTCTGCACGGACGGAACGATGCTCAGGTCAAGCGTGTTGCGCGTGTGGTCGGCGAATGTGCGCACGCCCCGCTCGCACAAGATCACTTCGTAATTGCCCTCGCTCATGATGTATTCGGCGGCCATCAGGAACTCGTCGAGCGTGGCAGACATGCCGCGCTTCAACAAGACGGGCTTGCGCAGGCGGCCGGCGTGCTTGAGCAGGGAGTAATTCTGCATGTTGCGCGCGCCGATCTGAATTACGTCGGCCCATTCGGCGACGAGCTCGAGCGTTTCGTTGTCGATGGCTTCGGTGATGATGCGCAACCCGTAGCGCTCGCGGACTTCGGCCATGATCTTGAGCGCTTCTTCGCCGAGCCCCTGGAATGCATAGGGCGAGGTGCGGGGCTTGTATGCGCCTCCGCGGAAAAACTGCGCGCCCGCCGCTGCGACCTGTTCCGCAATCGCAAATGCCTGCTCGCGGCTCTCAATCGAACAGGGTCCTGCGACGATAGCCAGGTTCCGTCCGCCGATGGCCGCGTCCGTTCCTTCAAAGCGAACGACGGTGTCCTCTTCCTTCACGTCGCGGCTGGCCAGCTTGTAGGGCTTGGTAACGCGGATGACTTCGGCCACGCCGGAGAGTTCTTCGAGATTGCCGCGTTCGACCTCACCCTGGTTGCCGGTGATGCCGATGGCGGTGCGCTGCGCCCCGGGGAGGGGGTGCGCGCGGAACCCCATTTGTTCAATGACATCGCAGACCGCCTGGATTTGTTCCGGCGTCGCCTGCGCCTTCATGACGACTAGCATGTGTGGCCCCTCAATCCAAGAGTCTACTGATTGAGAGCACCAAGGGCAATGGATTCGAGAGGCTGGGACCTTTGCGGTCCCGCCTGGGTTGTTTGTGTGATGGAGATTTTAGGCTTCGCGTGATGGGCGGGTTTTATGAATCCTGACAACGCAGATCCGGGGTAACGAGTTTGCGTGTCAGGATTGCCTGAGTTTGTTATTCCGTGTCGTCAGCCGGGCCGCGCGCGACTTTTGCCGCCACGATCGCGGGGGCGATGACCATGCCGACAAACGCGAGGGCAATCAACAGGTCATGCATTCCTTGCTGCTCCTTGAGGGTCCCAATGGCCGCAGAAGGCCACAGGGAGATGATCGCCCGAAGCGACCATCCACTGAATCCCACGAACGCCGAAAAGGATCGGGAAACTGGTGGGATCGCTGATAGCACGAAGGTGTTAGGAGCAGAGCCTAAGTAGCGCCAGATCAAGCTGTTTGTGCACGAGCATAAGGATCGGACGGCGTGCCGCGATTCGAGACACGTGAGCTTAACCGAGGCGCGTGGTTTGGGGGTCAGTTGCGGGTTACTTGTCCTGTGTCTTCCACCTGTAAGCAAGCCACGCAACGTATCCGAGCTGGATGGCCCAGGTGATGAGGTAGGCGCTCACTCGGTAGGCGTGGTCGATGGGCACAATCAGCAGAGCGTGCTGCTGGTTCGTGATATGCATGCGCCAATCCGGGGACGGCTCGGCGGGCGCCGAAACCATGCTGTAAATCGCGCCGGCGGCGAGTGCTGCAGAAGCGAGTGCCAATAGCGTTGTCAGAGTTTTCTTCATGAGGGCCTCGTCATCTCCGGCTCAGGCAATGAGCGCTTTTTCGGCTTCGCGGGCGGTCTTCACCTGGTTGCGCCGCTCCACCACGTAACGGATCCCAAGGATCAGGATTCCCCACGCCATCCACGCGAGCATGTTCCACATGAACGGTCCCAACATGGACTTGTCCATGCCGGAGCCCTCGTCTCCGCCGAAGACGGGAGCGGGGTGCTGCGTGCGCCACCAGCGGTTTGACATGTAGACGATCGGCACGTCCAGCGCGCCAAAGATGCCGAGCACCGCGGCCAGCGTCTGCACCTGCGGGCCCGCGGAAAACCGCCGCAACAATAAATAGCTGACGTAGATCAGCCAGAGGACCAGAGTTGTTGTCAGGCGCGCATCCCACACCCACCAGATGCCCCACGCGCGGCGCCCCCAGATCGGCCCTGTGATGAGCACCACGGTGCAGAACACCACGCCAACCTCAGCGCCGGCCAGAGCCCACGCATCGGCGCTCTGTGCCCAGTCGGGGCGGCTGCGACGCCATGCCAGGTAGCCGATGGAGCCCGCGAGGCTGATTCCGAAGAAAAGGAACGCCACCGACGCCGAAGGCACGTGGTAGAAGATGATGCGGAAGATGTCGCCCTGCATGGCATCGGTGGGCGCCACATAGATGGCCTGGTAGAAACCCCACGCCAGCAGGGCAACCACCGCTGCGGCATAAAGCCCGATTGCGAATCGTTTCATGTGCCTGGTCCGTGCCCGGCACGGGGAATGTCAGCGAGAACCGTCATGCTGGGCTGATCCCAGTGTACGACCGGAGAGCCTGCGCAGGCTCCATCGGGCGATGGATCGGGTGATCAGCGTCACTTGATGACCGTCCCGTCGAGGTCGGCAGGCAATCCCCATGCGCTAGGGAAGAATCACATCCTTCACCACAACATTCCGATTGTTGGTGATTGAAACCTTGTTCTCGGGATTCTGAAGCTCGGTTTTCAAGTACTTATAGGTGGCAATCGCCTTGCGCAGGACGTCTGCCTTTGTTCCGCCGGTCATCTTTATAAGGCCAGTCATGTTCTGATCGAATTGCCGATCGGTGTCAATGGTGAAGCGAGCCATAGAACACTTCCTCGCATACTGCATTTATGCTGTAATCATACTGCAAATAAGAGCCCTCTTTTGACGTTCAACTGGCACCCAATTGAGCGTTCCGATCGCCCTGAAACGACGATTGCCGAATAGGCTCACCATGTCGTGCCAAAATGAGGCAGCAGAAGTGCCCGTCCCGACGCGGATCATCAGCTTTCGAGTTCTACCCAGGAGGTCACACGCCCCATGTCGCCCGCAGCGCCCCCGGAGTCCCCGATTGAACTCGAAGATACTCAATCACACCTGCCCGAGTCTGATGCTTTCGTCTTCTTCGGAGCGTCCGGCGACCTTGCCTACAAGAAGATCTTCCCCGCGCTGCACAGCATGGTGCGGCACGGAACCCTCACCGGCCCAGTCATTGGAGTCGCGAAGAGCGGCTGGGGCCTGGATCAGCTGAAGGAGCGGGCGCGCAAAAGCATCCACGAGCATGGAGACGGCGTTGAAGACGAGGCCTTCACGCAGTTGCTCGAGAGGATGCATTACATCGACGGCGACTACTCGGATGGCGCAACGTTCGCCGCGCTTCGCAAGGAACTCGGTTCTGCCTGCCGGCCCGTTCACTACCTCGCCATTCCGCCGAGCCTGTTCGGCGCCGTTACGGAAGCGCTGGAGAAATCGGGCTGCGCCAATGACGCGCGCATCATCGTGGAAAAGCCATTCGGCCGCGACGCGGCATCGGCGAGATCACTGAACGCGACTCTGCACACGGCATTTCCAGAGCAGCGCATCTTCCGCATCGATCACTATCTCGGCAAGGAGACCGTCGCGAATCTCCTCTTCTTCCGCTTCGCCAATGCCTTTCTCGAGCCCATCTGGAACAGGAACTACGTGCAGAGCGTGCAGGTCACGATGGCTGAGAAATTCGGCGTCGGCGGGCGGGGCAAATTCTACGAGGAGGCCGGCGCCATTCGCGACGTGCTCCAGAATCATCTCCTGCAGGTGGTTGCTCTCCTGGCTATGGAGCCGCCGACCTTCATGTACCACGAGTCGATCCGCGACGAGCAGGTGAAGGTCTTTCGGGCGATTCCGCCGCTCGAGCCTGCGCAGCTTGTGCGCGGGCAGTTTCGCGGCTATCGCAACGAGCCCGGAGTGGCGCCCGACTCCCAGGTGGAGACTTACGCCGCGGTGCGGCTTGAAATCGACTCCTGGCGCTGGGAAGGCGTCCCATTCCTGCTGCGCACCGGCAAGTGCCTGAAGACCACGGCGACAGAAGTCATGGTTACGCTCAAGCGGCCGCCGCTGACGCGCGTGAGCCTGCAGAACAACTACTTCCGCTTCCGGCTCGGGCCAGACATCTCGCTGGCAGCCGGGTTGCAGGTGAAGAAGCCCGGCATGCGCGCCACATCCATGCCCATCGAGCTTGCTGCCGTGGATCACGAGGTTGGTGACGAAGTGGATGCATACGAGCGCCTGCTGACAGACGCCATGCACGGCGACGCTTCGCTGTTCGTGCGCGAAGACGGTGTCGAGCGGCAATGGGTCGTCGTGCAGAACCTGCTGGGCAACGTCACGCCGGCGCATGAATACGAACCCGGTTCATGGGGACCAAAGGAGGCCGATGCCCTCGCCGCGGATATCGGAGGCTGGCACGACCCCGTTTGAGCGCCTCAATCACTCACACTTCCTGTAACAAATGGCAGTTGCGCAGGCGGGCTCAGTGCTCTCAAATCCTCGCGAGGATACTGGAGTCACACCATGCCGCAACCATTTGCTTCCGCCACGCGTGCAAGCCGCTCGTTCTGCATCTTGACCGCCGCCATCATGCTGTTCGCAGCGCGCCCTCTGTTGGCAGCCGACAAACAGTCTGACGAAGAGACCCTGCAGAAGGCTAATCTCGTTCTGTCAGGTATGTTCAGCGGCAACACGATTCCTGCCTATGTGATTGCAAGATCGAAATGCGTCGTCGTTCTGCCCGGCGTGAAGAAGTTCGGGTTCGGAGTGGGCGGAAGCGGCGGACGCGGCCCCATGTCCTGCCGTGGCGGCAACAACTTCGATGGCAGATGGTCCACCCCGGCCATGATGACGATCGGCAGCGCCAGCATCGGCCTCCAGATTGGCGGATCGTCCACCGACCTGGTTCTACTGGTGACGGACCCGAAGGTGGTGAACCAGATGCTGAGCGGGAAGACCAAGATGGGCGCTGACGCCACGGCAGCAGCAGGGCCCAGCGGCGCGTCCGCCGCGGGAGCTACCGATGCGCAGGTCTACTCTTACGCGCGATCCAAAGGGCTGTTCGCCGGCGTCTCGATCAGCGGAGCGACGGTGGAACCGGACAACGACGCGAACAACCGTCTGTATGGCAACCACCCCGACGCGACCTCGATTGTGCGCGGAACCGGAGTCAAGCCGACTCCGGCGGGCCAGACCCTCGTTTCCACGCTCAACAGCAAGACCGCCAAGCGCCGCAAGTAGACAGGTGGCCCGGTCATCGATTCTCGCACCTTTGTTCCTGGAAAATAGGACGGGTTGTGTATCGCGGGGCAGCTTCCGGCATCACGCGACCGGCCCTGGAAGGTAAGCCAGGCGCTGGCCTCGCACACGGTCCGGCTGGAACGCGTCGACCAGCGCGTGCTAGTGTACTTCTGCCGCACCTGGTGAGGGAGATCGACCTCAGCGGGGAGCGTTCCACCGCAGTGAAACGCTCCCCAATGCACTCCTGCCTGTAGTGGGTGTCCTGATAACAGGGCGTAAACCATGTCATGGAATTTGACAGTGAGACTGCGATGAACGGGCCACAGTTTCGAATACCGCGGATGAGTGGGCCGCCTGCCTGTCGGATCACATGATCGCTTCGAGGAAGGCATCGGCGAGGACGGCGTCCGCAGCGTTGCCCAGGAGCGCGTAGTTACTTCCACTCAGGATGAACTGATGTGGGCCGCCTGCAGCGCATTTTCCTCCGTCGCTGTTGCCCCCGGAGAACGCCAGGACACCACAGTTCTTGCACCAGCGCCAGTTGGCTTGCGACTGCAGGGTGCCTTTACCAACTTGGGTCACGACGAATGTCTCGCCGGTGCACGCATGCCGCTGGCCGTCAGCGGGGCACTTGCTAGGGTCGGTTGCACTCGGTTCGTAGCACAAAGCGCCGCATTTCGAGCACTTCCTCCAGTTACCCTGGCCTCCGGGCTTCTGAGCGGAGCTAATGACGTAATTTCCGCCCGACGAGTGGCCCTTACCCGTTGCCGGACAAGCGCCGCCATTTTTAGGGGAAGCAAGCGTGGCGCATTGGCTGCACCAAAACCAGGAATTGTCCCCACCCGGCCCAGAGATATCCGAATTAAGGAAAAGAGCAGCATAAAGAGGTCCGTTTGAGCCGATCTCTGGTTCCATCGAACCAAAGAATGCGATCGAAGCGGTATAAACGCCGCCGCCAGTGCTGTCACCACCGGTGTCGCCGCCGTTCTTCTCTACCCACCGATATTGGCCGTTCTGCGGATGGACGAGAATGTCGATACCCAACCCGGAATTCTGGTAGCCGGCCGGTGCGCCAATGCCTTGCATGGTCTGCCATTGAGAGAGGGACAAGACATTTCCGAGGAGGTTGTTGATGTTGCCGAGCAGAGCCGTAATTTCATCGATGGAGACCCACCAACACCCTGCCCCTGCGATCAGCGGCTGACCATTCGAGGGCCACACTTGCCCCGGGTATGTGTAGGTGCTCCAGTCGTATCCCGATGTGTCGGGGGAGTGGTAAGACCACGCATGTTCGTTGTCCTCAGGGGTTTGAGTGGAGGGACCTGTCACTCCGAGAGGGCCGAAAACCTTCTCTCTGACGAGCTGTTCGTAAGCCAGGGCGTATGCATCAGCTCGCTTCTGCTCCGGCACCGAAGGATCGTCTTGGACGAGCGAGGCGAGTTTCGGCAGCAGCAGCCTGAAAAGACAGAATCCCAAATTACTGTAAGCGGTGACACCGAGCGGTCCCAGTGGAGAAGCTTCGCTGGTCATGAAGCTCTTCAGGCTGAAGTAATCCGCTCCTGGCCCGTCGTGGGGAAGACCGGCGGTATGCGTGAGCAGGTTTCGGAAGGTGATGGGCTTCGCATCGTCGCGCACTGCCCAGTCCTTCGGTAACCACGGCCACATCACGGAATCGAGGTTGTTCGCAGCCGGCGTGTCGAGCAATTGAACGGCAGCTATCGCGGTGAGAAATTTCGACACGCTGCCAATATTGGTCCGGGTTGAGGATTCAAAAGGGACGGGCAGTCCGTTTGCTGGTGTTCGAGCTTGGCCCCAACTGTACTTTGTCGGAGCAATACCGTCGCCGCCGATGACGAACGAATAGCCAGCTACCGAACCGTTGAGCAATCTCTGCACGGCGCTGAGGAGATTACCGAGATTTACCGAAGGCTGACCCATAATCCACCTCACCTAATCCGAATAGATTGTTCGGTGTGTGGTCTATCCTCGGCCGCAAGTCAGGTTTACTTTACCGCTGGGAGCGCTGGCTTCTGGATTTCCCTCGAAGCCAACTTAAGCCGGGATAGGATAACCGGTGGACTTCAGACAAGAGGTTCCCTACACGACGAAGAATGAACATCCCCCAAGTGTCCGCCATTATATGCTCCTCCCGGGAATCGGCCTAGTGGAATCTCATGAGTCAAGCTGCGCCCGCACCTGGTGCGAGCCTTCGCATTCACAGCCAATTTTCGCGCACGGCCCGGGAGGACCGGATAACGACGCCAACAACCGCCTGTACGGCAATCACCCGACGCCGCCTCGATTGTGCGCGGAACCGGAGTCAAGCCGACACCCGCCGGCCAGACCCTTGTGTCCACGCTCAACAGCAAGACTGCCAAGCGGCGCAAGTAAACGGTGCAATTAAACGTGCAGATGACGAAGGCCCCGCCATGACAGGGCGAGGCCTTCGTTGTTCGTGCGTCGGCTGTTATTGAGGCCGCTTTTCTTCCTGCTTCTTCTCTTCCTGCTTGCGCTGCTGTTCGCTCTTGCCCTGTTGCGGTTTCGCCTCGGGTTTCGCGTGCTGTTCAGGTCTTGCGGCCTGTCCGCGCGGGTTCTCGGTGCGGCTCGGCTCAGCCTTCTGCGGCTGCACCGGATGCTGCGCACCCAGGTGCTGAGGTTCGGGCTTTTGCGGATTTACGCGTCCAGGCTCTGCTTTCTGCTGCCGCGGCTCGGCGCCGGGTCGCGCAGGGGTCTGCTGCTGAGGCCGCGATTCCTGCCTGGGAGCCTCAGCCCGACTGGGCAGGTGGCTCTGGCTGCCGGGCTGCGCCCCGCGGCTTGCGCCCTGCTGGTTCTCGGCGCCGCGGTTTTCGCCGGGCCGGTTCGGTTCATTGTTGCGCTGGGGCGGAGCTGCCTGTTGGCGCGCCATCGCAGGATTCTCGCGCTGCTGTTCCGCTGGGCGCTGCTGTGCCGTCGACTCATTCGGCCGCTGGTTCTGCGCCTGGTAGCGAACCGGCGCGGGCGGCTTCACATTGCGGTCTGCCTGAACCGGGTGGCTCACCGCCACCATTGCGGGACGGTTGTTGTTCACTCGCGCAAAGTTCTGCCGGTTAGCCCTGGCCTGCTGCACCACTTCCACCTGCGTGCTCATCGGCGCATTGTGCTGCTCATGCATGGCCGCAACCTCGGCGGGGCGCGGCTGCACGTTCACGCCGCCGTTGCCGCCGTTGTAGCTCACGCGCGTCTCGGTAATGTTCGTGATCCTGTAGGTGTAAACATTCCGGATCGAGGAGGTATTCACGTTGTTCACAGAGCGGTTGTAGGCAAATTGATCGCCCCTCCAGTAGCCGCCCTGGTAGCCGAATCCTGCATAGCCAAAGCCGTAGTTGATTCCGCCGTAATAACCGACATGACGGCCCCAATAGCCACGGTGGAAGCCGTAGCGTCCGCCGGTGTAGCCCCAGTAGCCGGGTGTCCACAATGCGCCCTGGTAAGGCGCCATTACCCACGAGCCGGGAACCCAGTAGTATCCCTGGCCGTTGTCCCAACTCCAGTAGCCAGGGGTCCAGATGTATCCATCGCCGGGACACTGCGGCTGGTCATACTGCGGCAGCGGCGGCGGAGCCTGGGTCGAATAATCTACCGGCTGATAGTAGCCGGAGTTGTCGTAGTTCGATGAGTAGTCATCAGAATACTGGTCCGGCTCATTCGCATGGCGCCGCGGGTACCTTGTCGTCTCGCCGCTTGAAGCCTGGCTGTTTGAAGTGTCCTGGTCGGGATACGCACCATTGGGCGCGCCCGTGTTGTCGCTCGCATTCGAAACCGGCGCAACGTTCGCATTGGCCGGATCCTGCGAGTTGTCCGCCGTCTGAGTCTGATCCTGGGGGTTGGCCGGGTTCGCATTATTCGCGTTCGAGTTGCTCTTGCATCCGGCCGCCCCTAATGCAATCGCCAGCGAAAGCGATGCATACAACGCAATTCGGGGGAAGTCTTTCATGGGGTTCACCTCTCCAGCGAACGTAGGATGCCGTACCTCGGAAAGGTTTTGTTTCGTCGTCAAATTCGCCGAAATTAATTTTGGTTTGTCGCGGAGAGGTGGCTTACCCAGGGCGGGTCTGCGAGCGCGGAAGCGAATGATGGGACTGTGTATGTGCCACCATTCAGCGGATTTCGTGGGGGTTCGGGTTTCAATTTTCGATTGCGCTCGGTCATGAAAATTCGCGGGTTGTGAGAGAACGAGGGTCCTCGGAAACGGACCTCCTGCGCGCGATTTATCTGAAGATAAGGTGCGCAACCTTTGATTCAAGGTCCATGTAGATGATTGCGAGGGCGGTGAGATCGAATGCCGCATGTGCGCACATGAGGAAGAAGATGCGGCCAGTATTGGCGAAGATGATGCCGAAGACCAGGCCTGTGATGGCGGCCTGTTCGGCGCCCGCGAGGCCCTGATCCGCAAGATGCGCAGCGGCGAAGATCGCCGAGGTGAGAACGACGGTTACGGCCCGGGCGGATGAGCCGGACCCGAAGAGCTTTGCGCCGCGCTCGAAGAGGTAACCACGGAATACCGTCTCTTCGCCGAAGCCTGCAGCGAGCATGGTCCATATGGCGGCGGGAAGCAGGGCGCGGTTGCCGGCCAGGAAATGGTATGCGCGATTGACCGGTTCGGCCCCGAGCATCGGCATCACCAGGGACTTCATGGTGAGTTTGAACGCGACGCCAAAGGCGATTCCACAGGCCAGGGCGCCGAGCCAGTGTTTGGGCCGAACGTAGCCGATCGATTGCCAGGGAGTGCGGGACAGACTTCTCCAAGCGATGACCAGTAGCCCGCCGAGGGGCACGGTCACGAAGCTTCCGAGAGACACGTTGCCGGCCAGGACGATGACGAGCATCGAGACGATTCCGGCTGGTCCGAACCCGCGAAGAGCGGCAGCGAACCGGTCGTCGCCTGTCGGCGAAGGCCTCCCCGCAGTTTCAGGCAGGTGAGTCCGTTCCGGAAATCCTGCGCTGCCGGGTGTCATCGTGCCCCGATCGTACATTACTCCTCGAGGGGGGCAGTGAATTTCATTCAGCGTGAAAGACGACGTCGAACAGCAGCCAGCTTGCGGTGGTGAAGATGACGTCGTAGCCGAGGAGGAGCTTGATCCACAGGCTCGGGTCGCTCTCGCCCGTGAAGATGGACTTGGTCGCCAGGACCATGGCGAGCAGCGCGGGAATGAAGATGGGGAACAGGATGATGGAAAGCAGCAGCTCGCGGTTGCGGCTGGCCATGGCGAGCGCGGCAAAGAAGACTCCGTTGCCGACCAGCGCCCACGTGCCCAGCGGAAGAACCAGCACCAGCAGCCATGCCTGGCCGGCAACGTGAAGGTTATAGAAGACGAAGAAGAAGGGCGCAAGGATGAGCTGCACGATGGTGACAAAGAGGAAGTTGACGATCGCCTTGGCGAGATACAGCTCGGAACTCGGCGAGGGCACCATGCGCTGCGCATCCATGACGTTGTGGCGGATTTCGCGGGCCCAGGCCTGGTTGAGAGCGCTGACCGAGGCGAACATGGTGGCCACGCAGAGAACGCCGCCCGCAATGTCCTGGGCGAAGGCGCCGCGGGGGTCGAAGGCGATGGAGAACAGGACGACCACGAGGGCGGAAAAGAACAGCATGGAGATGAGGGCGTCGAACGAGCGCCACTCGATGCGCAGGTCCTTGACGAGATGGGACCAGAGGGCGGGCATCAGGCGTTGGCCTCTACGTGCGCGGCTTTCGTGAGATCGGCCGTTGAGACGGGCTCTCCGAGGGCCTCGGCGGCGCGGAGATAGTCGTCGGGATGGAGGATGAGTTGAGTGCCCCGGGTTCCGGCGGAGACGCTGATTCTGTCGAAGAGGATGGCGGTCTCATCGATGAAGACGGGGTACGGTTTTTTCGCGCCGAAGATGGTGACGCCGCCGCGGATGTAGCCGGTGAGCGGCTGGACGTCTTTGAGGGGAGCCATTTCGAGTTTGCGGAGACCCGCTGCTCGCGCTAGCTTCTTGAAATCGAGCTCGGCGTCGCCGGGGATGACGGCGAAGAGGTAATGTCCGTGACCGTCGGTTGTGATGAGCGTCTTAAACACCTGCTCGGCGGGCATGCCGATCTTGCGGGCCACGCTGATGGCGGAAAGATCTTCGGGATCGACTTCGTACTCGCGAAGCTCAAAGGAGATGCCGAGGGATTCGAGGAAGCGCGCGCCGTTGGTCTTCATAGCGTGGGGCTCCCGGGCACCAGCGACGCCACGCGGCCGGCCTTGAGGGCGAAGACGTAGTCCGCGATGGGGGCCGCGAGCTCGCGCTGGTGGGTGGTGATGACGATGGTGCGGCTGCCGTGGCGGAAGCCCGCAAGCAGCTCGACCATCTGGCGCGCGGATTCGACGTCCATGTTGGAGAAGGGCTCGTCGAGAAGAAGAAGCTCGGGAACGGAGAGCAGCACGCGGGCGAGGGAAGTGCGCTGGCGCATTCCCTGGGAGTAGTGGCCGACGGGGCGGCGCAGCGCAGGATCGAGGCCGACCTGGCGGAGCGCTTCGGAAGGCGAGAGGCACTGGCGCCCCGGATAAAGGCTGGCGAAGTAGCGCAGGTTTTCTTCGGCTGAGAGCTCGTCGTAGAGCATGGCGGCGTGGCTCATGTAGCCGATGCGCTCGCGGATGTGCTGGGGCTCTACACCCCAGCGGCCAGGACCCGCCGCTGGGGACCCCGGCTCACGATCACCGAAGAGTTGCACGGTGCCGAAGCTGGGGCGGAGAAGCCCGGCAAGAATGCGCAGCAGGGTCGATTTGCCGGCGCCGTTTTCGCCGATGAGGACGTAGCACTTGCCGAGCTCGAGTTCGGCGGTTACCTGGCGAAGAGCGGCGAAGGTTCCGAAGAGCTTGGAGACGTTTTCGAGCCGCGCGCACTGGCCCATGCGGTTAGTTGCCGCTTGCTTGAGCAACGGTCGAAGCGGGCGCCGAATTGGCGGCTCGCGGATTTCCCGCAGCAGGCGATTCGGCCGGCTTCGGCGACATTCCAGGCTGACCGGGTTGCCCGGGGCCGTACTTGCTGGCGCACTTGGCCTGCAACACCGTGGCGTGGAAGACGCCGTCGCGGCCGTAGGTGCCTTCGGCGAGAGCCTGCGCATCGTCCTTGAATGTGTCGGGCGGCGGCTCGGATCCTTTGTAGCTGACCTTCAAGAGGCGTCCGGATGCGGCCTTTGCGGAATGACTCTCGAACTCATTGAGCACGAAGGTGACGTGCGTGCCGTTCTGCTCGATGGAGCCGGGCTGCACAAATCCTTCAACGCGGAGGTTGTTTTTGTACGCCTTATCGCCCATGCCGCCGAGCTCGGCGATGGTGACGTAGTAGCTCTTGCTGGATCCATAACCCGACCAGGCGAGCCAGCCGATGGTGACCAGGATGACGGCAACGGCAATGCCGATACGGACGCTCGTAGAGGAGGATTTCATGATGCCTTCTATTTCATACGATACGAGCGGTGGTGGGCAGGGTCAACTGCCACATAGTGATATGCGTCACACGTGTCGCGATGCAAATGTATGACTGCGCGAGAGGTACGGCGGCAGGAGACAGGTCGCGCACGCAAAATCCGGTACTCGGCGGAGGCGTTACGGAAGCAGCTTGTAGGGAAATTCAGTCGTGATGCCGGCGAAGCGAAGCCACTATTGCCGGAGAAAGAATCATGGCTATAAAGGCTAGACCGGTGAGAAGATCGCGCATCTGGAATGTTGCTCCTGGGGCCCCGAGTATCTAACTGCCGCCTGCCCTGACTTAATAGAACCGTCCGGTAGGGAGAAGCGGCGCAAGACCATGAGACTGGAGGGGAGACGCGACTGTCAATCCGATTCGCCCCGATTCGCGCAAACGAAAGAGTGTAGCTAAAGTAATCCGGTCACCGCGACAAAGGGACGTCCTTGAGAGTGCGATCCATTGCCCGTTTTTTCACATGACCGCGAAGGCTGGAGCAGACCCTGTGACAACTGCGATAACTACTGCACCGAGTTGAGGGCCTGGGCCGCGCGGTCCATCGCCTGGGTGAGCACTGTCAATTGCTCAGTGGCGCGATTCTGATCCTTAGCCTCGATGGCTTCATTTACACCGGGAATCACAACGGCTGCGTATCCGGTGTACTCGCCCGGCGCATAGATCGTGTGGCGATACCACGGACGGTTGGGCAGGCCCGGCGCGGTGATAAGCGCGGCCTCGGTTGAGCGAAGGGCCTGGTTGATTTTGTTGAGGTCGCCGCCGGGGTGGTTCTCGATCGCAAGCGCGTGCTCGCCGGCTGTGGCGAAGCGTGCGGCAGCGGCAAGCGCGGGAGCGAAGTCGAGAGAGAGCTTTTCGTCGGAAGCCTTGCGTTTTGCAGTATCGAGATACGAAGTGATGTCCTTGGCGTAGGTGGCGTAGTCATAGGGAAGCACGTCGGTATCGGCCATGCGGATGCCCTCGATGCCGAGCACGCGGGCCATCTCCTGCAGGTATTCGAAGCGGGGATCGGCGTTCATCGTGAACCACGCGTAGTTGTCGAAGACGGAGTGATAGACGCCATACGGGCCGCTGGAGCCGATGTCGGCGGAAGGAACGCCGATGTGCTGGAGAAACGGCGTGAAGTCGGAGCCGGAACCGAGATCGCCAACGCGCGCGTCATTGTCGGGCGGCGAATTGGACGGGCGATGTTCGTTTCCCTGGCTGCGGCTTTTTCGCCAGACGTCGTAGACGGTGCCTCCGGCGGGGCTGGGAACGACCTGCGCCACCTGGCGAATGAACTCCTTGAGCGAAGGAACAGCGGCCGCGGAGAAATCCGGTCCTGAGACCGCGACGTCTACGTTGAAATAGGCGACTGCATGCTCAAGTGCGCTGGCATTCTGCTCCACCCACTCGGTTGAGCCGATCAGGCCTTCTTCTTCCGCGTCCCAACTGCAAAAGACGAGCGTGCGCTTCGGATGCCATCCGCTGTGCAGAAGTGCGCCCACGCCGTGAACCGCTTCGAGCATCGCCGCGGTGCCGCTGTTTGGATCGACCGCGCCGTAGACCCACGCGTCGCGATGGTTGCCGACGACGACCCAGTCATCGGGATACTGCGAGCCTTTGATGGTGCCGATCACATCCCAGATGGTGCGGCGCTGGTAGTCCTGATCGGAGACGAGATGTGCGCGGACGCCGCCGGGGCCGATGTGATAGCGGAACGGCAGCGCTCCCTGCCATCCCTGCGGCACGCTTGGTCCCTTGAGCGCCTGGAGTATCGGTGATGCATCGCGATAGCTGATCGGTATGGAAATGATGTGCGGCTGGTTTCCTTCAGGATTTACGCGCGCCGAATCTGGCAGCGACGGAGTGGATGCGACGCCGGGCGTTTCAGGATCGCCGGGATACTTGAACAGATACTGAACCGACCCGCGCTGCACACCGCTGGCCGGGCGCCACGGGCCGTCGGGATATGCGTCGCCTTTGAAGTAGCCGTCGTCCTGCGGATCGCTGTAGATGAGCACGCCGGCGGCGCCGCGCTGCTCCGCGATGTAGACCTTGACACCGCGGAAGTTGGAGCCGTAGCGGACGATGACTATCTTGCCGTGCAGGTCGATGTGCTCTGCCGCGAGCTGATCGAAGTCTTCGAGGCGGCCATAGTTGGCATAGACGACCTCGCCGGTTACGTCGCCGGATCCGGACGAGCCGTTGAATGGCATGACGATGCGGTCATTGTTTTCGTAAGGATCGCCCGAGACCTCTTCACGCTGCGGGCCGACCATCAGAGGCTTGCCATCGGGCGCGAACGCTTCAACCTTCACGACCCTGGGCTGATTCATGAGAACGCGATAAGGCACGATCTCGGTGTCGAGCCCGGCCGCGCGAAATTTCTGCGCGACATATTCGGCGGTTTTATGGTCTTCGGGCGTGCCTGCGAGATGCGGCTCCGCGGTAAGAGTCTTCAACTCTTCGCCGGCGAGTTTGGCGTTGGGAACGGCCAGGAACTCGGTCTCGGTTCTGCCCTCCGGAGTGAAGTCGGTGTAGCCGAAGACGGTTGTCGCCGCGGCGGACTGAGCGGGAAGCGGACAGGGAAGCAGCAATAGAGATATCACGAGGGCAAGCGGCTTGCTCACAGTCATCGGCTGGGTCCTTTGCGTGCAGCAGGGAAGCTGGCTCAAGCAAACAGTGTAATGCCGGGACTCGGAGCGGATAGCGCCTGTGTTCTGACCGCAATACTTCTGTTGAAGTAAAACGTTTGACTAGGCCATGCCGAAGATGATAGCTTGCCGCCTGTCCGGAGGTCGGGCATTCATGAATCGGCGAAAATTCCTCGTCAATACGCTGGGAGCCGCGGGTACGGCAATGGTGGGCGCGCGCGGAACTGGCGCATCGAGTTCTTCTCCGCACGAGTTAAGTGCCGGCGCCGCGACACAAAATGCGGAGGCGACTCCACAGGACCACGGCAAGGCGGCGCGTTTTCCTGACGGCTTTCTGTGGGGCATGGCTACGGCCTCATACCAGGTGGAAGGAGCATGGAAGGAGGACGGCAAGGGCGAATCGATCTGGGATCGATATGCGCATGCGCCCGGGCATATCAAGGGTGGCGACACGGGCGACGTGGCATGCGACCACTATCACCTGTATCGCGAAGACATCGCAATGCTCAAGCGGCTCAATCAGAAGAGCTATCGATTTTCGATCTCGTGGCCGCGCATTCAGCCCGACGGAACGCGCGCGGCGAATCAAAAGGGGCTTGACCACTACAAGCGCGTGATGGATGAGGTGCAGGCGGCGGGGATCCGGCCATTCTGCACGCTGTACCACTGGGATCTTCCGCAGTGGGCAGAAGACAAAGGGGGGTGGCCGAATCGCGATCTCGCCGGATACTTTGCCGATTACGCGGGACTCGTTGCGAAGGAGCTTGGCGATCGCATTACTGTGTACGCCGCGTTCAACATGCCGTGGGCGTTTACTTACTACGGATACGGCATCGGTATTCATCCGCCGGGACGCGCGCACTTCAACGATTTCCTGAAAGCGCTGCACACCGTCGCGCTGGCGCAGGGAGAGAGCTTTCGCGCGATCAAGGCCGCGAATGCAAATGCAACCGTGGGCAGCGCGTATTCGATGGCGCCGGGGTATCCGAAGACGGACAGCGAGGCCGATCGCGCGGCAACGGCGCGCTACCACGCGATGAACAACACGTTCTTTCTGAACGCGGCGCTCAAGGGCGAGTATCCGAATGCATTTGTGCGCGAGCCGCCGTATGAGCTGATGGGCGTGCGGCCAGGCGATGAGAAGATTCTGCGCGTGCCGCTCGACTGGGTTGGTTTCCACTACTACACGCGGCGCATTGTGTCGGATGCGGCAGGCATGCGCGGCGCGCAGCAGCACTACGGAACGGAGATCGAATCGGATACGGGCGATACAAATGGCCGCGATCCCTACACGCGCTTCCATGCGGTGATGCCGAGCGAAGGGCCGCTGACGCACGCGGGGCTGGAGATATATCCGCGAGGAATCTACGACCTGGTGACGCAGATCTCGCGGGAGTTCGGCAATCCTGTCATCGAGATCACGGAGTGCGGTTGCTGCTACCTGGACGGGCCGTACGAGAAAGAAGGCGGGCGCGTTCCCGATGCGCGGCGGACTGCATTTTTCCAGGGCATTCTTGGCGAATTGGCGCGGGCCATTGCGGACGGCGCACGCGTGCGGGCGTTTCACGCGTGGAGCTTGATGGATAACTTCGAGTGGACCGACGGGTTCAGCCAGCGTTACGGATTGACGTACGTGGACTTTCGCGGCCAGCAGCGCACGGTAAAGGATTCAGGGCTGTGGTACGGGCGCGTGGCGGGCGCGAACCGGCTCGACGTTTAACGTCCGAAGCGTGCATCTTCCCCGATTGGCGCGAGCATCGAAGAGGGTTGGAGCGTGAACCCATGACCCGCCAGATCAATCGCGTGCCCCCCAAGAGAATTGAAAACGAAACTCCCATCGAAGAGCACACCGGCAATCCGCAAGCGGAGGAACACAAGAAGATGGAACGAGTTGCGGACCGCATGGCGCACAAGGCCGCGAAGACCGAGCAGCACTTCGACGAAGATCACGACAAATTCTCAAACATCGGAAGTGAATGATTCCGCACTTGCAAAAACGCCAGTCACCTGGCGCAATTACTCTGGACATCTGTTCTCCCCGCGTCATTCCGGTGTATTGTTGCGTAAGTAAAAGTTGACGGGACAGTAAATCTCCGTGTCACATTTACTTGCGGATGACCACCTAATTGTGCGCGACAGGAAACTGAACCTGGAAGCATCTTTCCCCCAGGATCGTGCATCAATAAGGAGTACCGGCATACGGGCAGTAGCCGGTCCTGCCTTTCCCAGGTGAATCTATGTTATCCCTCACTTCCAAGAGACCAGGTGAACCCATGACTTCCATGCCATTCCATATTCCCCTCACTTCGGCGTACTTGTGCCAGGATTGCAACTGCGTGAGCAACAGTTCGCGCACTTGCCCGGCATGCGCATCCGAAGCGCTTATGAGCCTGGCTGGAGTGCTCGACCGGCAGGTGGTCGAAGAGATTCCCATGCCGAGCTATTCATACGTCACGGCGATGGTGGCCTGATCCCCGCGGATTAGTTGCCGTATCGAAATCTGCACGGGGGAGCATCGGATCGGCACACGCCAAAGCCGATCAACCGAAACGAGAGCGCCGGAGCCTTCGGGTTCCGGCGCTTTTGTGTTGATTGGGGGGGTGGGGGCGCGTGCGAACTCTCTGGGCCGCAAAAAAAATAGGGGGGGAGGGGGGTGGGGGGTATTTGTTTTCCGGTGGACGTTGACGAGATCCGGAACCCCCAGGGCGGAGCGGCGTTCAGGAGCGGAACCAGGACGCGGTGCGGTCTGAGAAGCGAAGAGAAACAGAAATCGATGGGTTGTAGTAGAAAACTACTACACATGTTTCAAAAGGTGACTACATATATAGTAGGAAATCCGACACCCGCAGGTCTCCTTCGCCTGGCTGCGGGCGTGGAGCGAGTTCGGGTTACGCGCGCGCCGGGGGAGCGGCTGGGTTTTTTATCGTTGAGCCGGACTCCCTGGGTTGAGATGAGAAATAACAAACCCCTCGGGGAGATAACTCCGCGAGGGGTTCTTTCGTTTTTCGATCTGATTCAAGGATAGCAAGTCCGAAGAGTGGATCGGCCAACTCCGAGAGGATTTTCCGCGGAATTTTTCCACAGGATAGGTGTATGCATCCACGGGTGTTGTGGCGATTTCAACATTTCCACAAGCGCCAGAGGGTACTTGACAAGATTTCTGAGGGTTCGCCGGGACCGGTGCAGTTCTCAGGCCCAGTTTTTCAGTTTTCACGTGAGCTTCGGTAACATTCCCAACAAGCTTGTGAATCGCCTGCCTTGACATCATGATGCTTGCCACGTAGCATCATGATGTGCGAACGACTCTTACGCTCGACGACGACGTAGCGCGGATGGTGGAAGAGGAGGTGCGCCAATCCGGCGAAACCTTCAAGGGCGTCGTGAATGCGCTGATTCGCGACGGCGTCGTGGCGCGCCGTAACCCTCAGAAGCGGAAGCGCTTCGTGGTGAAGCCGTTTGCGCTGGGCACCGGGCTCGGCACGCGCTTCCGGAACGTGAACGAACTCATCGAAGCCCTCGAAGGCCCGGCGCATAAGTGATCGTCGTCGACGTCAATCTGCTCATCTACGCCTACGACACCACATGCCCCCAACATGCGGATGCCCGCCGTTGGCTTGAAGAGATATTCTCGGGCACTGAACCCATCGGTTTGCCCTGGCAAACCATCTCCGCGTTCCTGCGAATTCTCACGCATCCGGGCGTCTCCGGCGGCCGGCTCAGCATGGCGAAGGCGGTCTCGGTCGTGGAGGATTGGCTCGCAGTGCCGCATGTGCAGACGCTTGCAGCCGGGCGCGGCCATTGGGCGCATTTACGGGAGATGCTTCTCAAAAGCGCTGCGCGCGGAAACATGACAACCGATGCCGCGCTGGCTGCGCTCACTCTTGAGCACGGCGGAATTCTCTACACCAACGACCGTGATTTTGCGCGGTTCCCGGGGCTCCGCTGGGTGAATCCGCTCGAGACAAGCTAGCAGAAATGCAGCCTGCCGACCGGGCTCGCCCCAAAATCCTATAATCAATACTGGGCCAGCTTGCTCTTGAGTTGATATGCGCGGCAATGGGCGCGGTGGCCAAATTCTAGATCCCGGAATCTTCCCTTTGAGTGACGCTATACAAACTGCGGCGAATGGTGTCTCCAGCGGTGTCTCGGGTAGCGTCTCCCCGCTGACTGCGAACGAGGCGATCGTGATTCGCGGAGCGCGGACGCATAACCTGAAGAACATCTCGTGCGAGATTCCGCATGGGAAGCTGACGGTGATCAGCGGGGTTTCGGGTTCTGGGAAGTCGTCGCTGGCGTTCGACACGATTTATGCGGAAGGGCAGCGGCGGTACGTGGAGTCACTGAGCGCTTATGCGCGGCAGTTCCTCGAACGCATCGAGAAGCCGGATGTGGACGAAATCGATGGGCTGGCTCCGGCGATCGCCATTAAGCAAAAGAACACGACGCGGAATCCGCGGTCGACGGTGGCGACTGCGACGGAAATCTACGACTACCTGCGGCTGCTGTATGCGCGGTGCGGGACGGTGCACTGCATCTACTGCGACGGGCTGGTGCGGCGCGACAACGTGGACGAGATTGCCGAGGCCGTAATGGCGCTGGGCGAGGGTACGCGGCTGAATGTGCTTTTCCCGGTAAAGCACGATGAGGTGAAGCCGGCTGAGGAAGAGAAGAGGGCGGGGAAGCGCGTGAAGGCTGCCGCCAAGGTCGCGGAGGGTCCGCTGACGGAGGCGTTGAAGGCGCGGCTGACGGAGCTGCGCGGGGGCGGGTTTAATCGGCTGTACCAGGGCGGGCGGATCTTCGAGTTTTCGACGCCGGAGTCTCTGCTGGACGTGGACTTTACTCTGCCGGTGTTCGTGCTGGTGGACCGGATTGTGGTGGACGCAGAGAATCGCGCGCGGATTGTGGATGCGGTGGAGATTGCTTATCGCGAGGCGGGCGAGGTGATCTTTGAGGAGGCGGTGCGGAGTGGTGCGGGTGAGGACACCCGCACTACAGCCGGTCTGGAGACCGGCGGTACACGTGGCGGTGAGGAGACCGGCGATACATCAAGCGCGGCGGAAGCGAGGCGGTGGAGGTATTCGGCGGCTTATGAGTGCGAGAGCTGTCATCGGCCGGGGCGGGAGCCGGAGCCGCGGCTGTTCAGCTTCAACAATCCGTTTGGGGCGTGCCCGCGGTGCCAGGGGTTTGGGAACACGGTGGATTTCGATTTGAACCTGGTGATTCCGGACAAGGGGCTGACGCTGAATGAGGGCGCGATTGATCCTTGGAACCGGCCCAAGTACCGCACATGGTTTACGCAGTTGAAGCAGCAGGCGGCGGGGATGGGGGTTCCGCTGGACGTGCCGTGGCGGGAGATGCCGGAGGCGGCGCGGGAGATTGTGCTGCGGGGGAAGGGCGGCTTCGAGGGCGTGTGGGGGTTCTTTGCGCAGATGGAGCGCAAGAAGTACAAGCTGCACGTGAGGGTGATGCTGTCGAAGTATCGCGGCTATGCGGAGTGTCCTGATTGCCGCGGGCAGCGGCTGAGGGCCGAGGCGCGCGCGGTCAGGCTGAACGGGCTGAACATTTGCCAGGCGACGGCGCTGACGATTGCGCGGGCGAAGAAGTTCTTCTCGGAGCTGAAGCTGACGCCGATGCAGGAGGAGATTGCTGGGCAGATTCTGCACGATGTGAAGCAGCGGCTGACGTTCCTGGATGCTGTGGGGCTTGAATATCTGACGCTGGACCGGCTTGCTTCGACACTGAGCGGCGGAGAAGCGCAGCGGATTCAACTTGCGACTTCGCTCGGGTCGCAGCTTGTGGGCGCGCTGTATGTGCTGGATGAGCCTTCGATCGGGCTGCACACGCGGGACACGGACAGGCTGATTCGCATCTTGAAGGACCTGCGCGACCTGGGGAACACGATTGTTGTGGTGGAGCACGATGCGGACGTGCTGCGGTCGGCGGATCATCTGCTGGACCTGGGGCCGGGGGCGGGCGAGTTTGGCGGGAAGGTGCTGGCGGAGGGCGTGCTGGCGGAGATCGAGGCGAATCCGCAGTCGCTTACGGGGCGGTATTTGTCGGGGCAGATTGCGATTCCGGTGCCGACGCGGCGGAGGGAGCCGGGGCGCGAGCGGCTGGTGCTGAAGGGCGCGGAGGCGAATAATCTGCGCGGGCTGAATGTGGAGATTCCGCTGGGGCTGCTGGTGGCGGTGACGGGCGTGTCAGGGAGTGGGAAGTCGACGCTGGTGCACCAGGTTCTGTACCGCGCGGTGGCGCGCGCGCTGGGGCAGAGCGATGGAGCGGATCCGACAGGGGTGTTCAAGAGCCTGACGGGCGTGGAGCGGCTGAACGACGTGGTGCTGGTGGACCAGACGCCGATCGGGAGGACGCCAAGGTCGAATCCGATTACGTACATCAAGGGGTTCGACTTGATCCGCGAGCTGTATGCGTCGCAGCCGGAGGCGAAGCGGTTGGGGCTGACGCCGGGGCACTTCAGCTTTAATGTGCCGGGCGGGCGCTGCAACACGTGCGAGGGCGACGGGACGGTCACGGTGGAGATGCAGTTCCTTGCGGACGTTGAGCTGCCTTGCGAGGACTGCGGCGGGACACGGTACCAGGCGCGTGTGCTCGAGGTGCAGTACAAGGGGAAGAATATCCACGAAGTGCTGCAGATGACGGTGAAGGAGGCGCTGCGGTTCTTTGCGGGGCAGACGCGGCTGCTCGAGAAGCTGGCGGTGCTGGACGAAGTGGGGCTGGGGTATCTGCGGCTGGGGCAAAGTGCGACGACATTGAGCGGCGGCGAAGCACAGCGCGTGAAGCTGGCGGCACACCTGGCCACGGTGCGAAGTGCGAATGCGGGGGCGAAGGCAAACCAGGCGAGCAGGGTGCTCTACATTCTGGACGAGCCGACTACGGGTCTGCATTTCGACGATGTGTCGAAGCTGCTGACGGCGTTCAAGAAGCTGATCGATGGCGGCGGATCGCTGGTGGTGATCGAGCACAACCTGGATGTGATCAAGAGCGCGGACTGGGTGATCGATCTGGGGCCGGAGGGCGGCGATGGCGGCGGGCGCATTGTGGCGGAGGGGACGCCGGAGCAGATTGCGGAGAACCTGCATTCGCATACGGGGACGTGGCTGGCGAGGGTGCTTTAGCGGCAGTGGTCAGTGATCGGTGGTCAGTGGTCAGGAATAGATAAGGAACTAAAGAACCAAAAACTGTAGATATTCGATTTGCCCGGTTGGTGGGTGACGATTGAGATTCAGACGCAGATGACCAGATCGCTGTAGGGCTTGAGCTTTGTGTCGGCGGTGAGGAGGTGGAGAGGCTCCGTCACGGCCTGGGCAACGAGGAGGCGGTCGAAAGGATCGCCGTGGTGCATGGGCAGTGTGGCGACCCTCCTCGCATGGCGGAAACTCACGGATAGCTCTTGAAAGGCTGTTGATTGAAGAAGCTGGGTGATTTCTTCCATTTCCCCTTTCAGTTTCCCGAGGCGGATCTTGATCGCCATCTCCCACAGAGATGCTGCTGACACGTAGACCTCGTCGGCCTGGATAACCGTCTTCACTGCAAAAGCAGAAAGGCGACGTCTTTCGAATAGCCACCAATAGAGGATATGGGTGTCGAGGAGTACGCCCATTATTTGGCATCCGAGCGAATCAGGAAGTCTTCCGGCAATGGCGCGTCGAAGTCATCGGCGATCCAACCTTTACCCTCCAGCGCCCCGTAGCCAAGAGACTTGAGTCGTTCTTCCCGAGTTTGCTTTTTTTTCCCGGGTTCGACGGTAGTCAGGCGGGCTACCGGCTTGCCATTGCGGGCGATGATTACGTCGGTTCCTGAGGCGGCGAGGTCGGCGAGCTTGGAAAGCTGGGTTTTTGCTTCGTAGATGTTTACGGTGGTCGACATCTCAGCTCTCCTTGACTAGGTCTAGTCTAGCATACCTCCGGTTTGCCGTCGCGGAGGCGGCGGATGCCTAGCGGGTTGGTGTCCTGGAGCTCGGGGGGGAGCAGTGACTGGGGGACATTCTGGTAGCAGACTGGCCTTGCGAAGCGGAAGATGGACTGCGTGCCGACGGAGGTAAAGCGCGAATCGCTGGTGGCGGGGTAAGGGCCGCCGTGGACCATGGCGTGGGTGACTTCGACCCCGGTGGGGAAGCCGTTGACGATGACGCGGCCGGCTTTCTGAGTGAGGATTTCGACGAGCTCGCGGTGGGCTTGGAGGTCGGCTTCGTCGCCGAGGATGGTCGCGGTAAGGTGGCCGTCGAGGGCGCGGGCGGCGCGGAGGTAGTCCTGGGTGGAGTCGCAGTGAACGAGGAGCGTGTCGGGGCCGAAGATTTCGTCGGTGAGGTGGGGCTGGCCTAAAAGCTGGTCGAGGCAGACGGTGAAGATCTTGGCTGCGGCGCCACAACCGGCGGATGCGTGAGCTGGGGCGGAGGCAGCGAGGGGAACTTGTTCAGCGCGGGCGGCGGAGGCGCTGGTGTAGGTCTTGGCGATGCCCGGGGTGAGCAGCGTGAATGGCTGTGAGTTCTCGACGAGCGACTTGAGCTCGGCCAGGAAGGATTCGCCTTCGGGAGCTTCGGGCACGTAGACGAGGCCGGGCTTGGTGCAGAACTGGCCGGCGCCGAGGGTGAAGGAGCCGTAGAGGTTTTTCGCCAGGCCGGGGGCGTCATTGCGGAGTGCGCTGGGCAGAACGAAGACGGGGTTGCCGCTGGACATTTCGGTGAAGCAGGGGATGGGCTGCGGGCGGGCGGCGCAGAGGTCCATGAGGGCGCGGCCGCCGTGGAGCGAGCCGGTGAAACCGACGGCGCGGACGAGCGGGTGCTGCACCAGGGCTGCGCCGACTTCACCGCCGGGGCCGAAGATGGCGGAGAAGGTGCCTGGAGGAAGGCCCGCAGCGGCGACGGACTCGATTATGAGGCTGGCGATCATCTCGCCTGTTCCGGGATGTGCCTGGTGAGCTTTGACGATGACGGGGCAGCCGGCAGCGAGGGCGGACGCGGTGTCGCCGCCGGCGACTGAGAACGCGATGGGGAAGTTGCTCGAGCCGAAGACGACGACGGGGCCGAGCGGGCGCAGCATGGAGCGCAGATCGACGCGCGGAAGAGGCTGGCGATCGGGGATGGCTGGATCGATGCGGGCCTCGACCCACGAGCCCTCTTCGACGAGTGCGGCAAAGAGCCGGAGCTGGCCGGTGGTGCGGGCGACTTCGCCGGTGAGGCGCGGCATGGGGAGCGCGGTTTCGAGGTGCGCGCGCTGGGCGATCTCTTCCTTGTGCTTGTCGAGGGCGTCGGCACAGCGGCGGAGGAATGCGGCGCGCGCTTTGCCCGGAGTCCGCGAGTAGGTCTCGAAGGCTTCGGCGGCTAGCTTAGCGGCGGCGTCCGCTTCGGCTCTCGATGCGGAGTGAAAGACGGGGTCGAGAGCCTCTCCTGTCTGCGGGTTGATGGCGTGGAAGGTGGAGCCGCCGGTGGTGCCGCGGTTTGGGCCGAGGAAGGACAGTCCCTTGAGTTCCATGTCTTTAAGATTAAGCCTGGGCGGCCGGGATTCGCGCGAGAGGGGCGCAGCCAAATTCCGCTTCAGAAGCAAGTGATTGGCAGCGCCGCAATGGATGGTGGAAGATGGATCACCGACGCGGTCCGGTTGAGTTTTCCGGCGAGGAGGAACGATGGCGCGAACGAGGGCGTTGCAAGTTGTCCTGGTGCTGGTGGGGCTGCTGTTTACGGCGGCGGCGTTTCCGCTTTATGGGGGCTTGCGCGACATCGCGGGGTCAGACACGGGCGACACGATGATGATGAGCCTCTACATGACGCTGGGGATTTTTCTGCTTGTCGCGGTTCGGAATCCGGCGGCGCATCGAAGCGTGATCGCATTCGCGGCGTGGTCGAGCTTTGCGCATGCGGTGACGATGGGAACGCAGGGGCTGGAGATGCCGAACATGCGCGATGGATTCCTGGGCGGATCGGCGCTGCTGGTAGTGATCGGGGTGCTGCTCATTGTTCTTGCGCCGGCGCGGAAGGCGGAGGAGAAGATGCCTGTTGTAACGGCGTAGATGAGCCAGCTCTGGTGTATTCCACCCATTCCGCAAAGAACGCGGAATGGATGGGGCACCCGGCTGCTAAGTTGATACAAGATAGGACATCCTGCGCTAGTGAATGCATCGCGCTGAACGAGGGAATGGAATGGCGAAAGCGGAAGCGTCAGTTGAGGAATTAGTTCGAATGATTGAGCGGGGAGAATTGCGACTTCCTGAAATGCAACGACGCTACGTCTGGCGTTCGACGCGGGTGCGGGATCTTTTGGACTCACTCTATCGCGGCTATCCGTCGGGGGCGATCTTGCTTTGGGAAACAGATGAAGCTGTGCCACTACAAGAGATGGCAGTCTCGCAGCAGATCAATCCGTACCAGAGCACACGCCTCCTGCTAGATGGTCAGCAACGGCTAACGTCGCTGTCTGCTGTAATTCGCGGCGAAGCGGTAAAGGTGCGCGGGCGCAAAAAGCCAATCGAACTCCTATTCAATTTGGAGCATCCAGAGGGTCACGGAGTTGTGACAGAGGTGGAAGAAGATGGGGGCGAAGAGGATGACAACGATGACTTGACCGAGGATGAAGCTGATTCCACGGAAGACGAACTTCAGAAGCGGTTCGATCGGATGACGTTTGTGGTGACGACCAAGAAACTTGAGCAACTTCCCCACTGGGTAAAAGTCACGGACGTTTTCAAGAGCTCCAGCGATGCAGTTTTTCTAAAGCATGCTGGGGTGAATAGCCTCGATGATCCCAAATTCCAGAAGTATGGCGAACGGCTTTCTAGGCTCCGCGATATCAAAAAATACGTTTATCGCATGGACGTTCTGGAAAGGAAGCTGAAGTACGACGAAGTAACGGAGATTTTTGTCAGAGTCAACTCACTCGGGGCCAAACTGCGTAGCAGTGACTTGGCGCTGGCTCAAATCACGGCGATATGGCGCAAATCTTTGCAAGTCTTCGAGGCGTTTCAAAAGGAGTGCGGAGAAAGAGGATTCGATCTTGACCTCGGATTGCACCTCAAAAATATGGTCGTGTTTGCTACCGGCCAGTCCAGGTTCATGACCGTCGGGAACTTGTCGCTTGATGCCCTTCAAGCAGGTTGGGCTTTGAGTCGAAAGGGGATGGAGTTCGCCCTAAACTTTCTACAAAATAACTCGGGCATTGACAGCCCTGCACTTCTGTCGTCACCGTTCATATTGCTTACGATTGCCTATTTTGGCCATAAGCGTGATTACGAATTGTCTCCGGACGAATCGGCTAGATTGCGGTATTGGGTGCTCGTTGCCAATGCAAAAGGAAGATACTCAAGAGGATCAAGCGAGACGATTCTCGACCAAGATATCGCGACGCTACGGGATGGGGGAGGAGCGCCGGAGATGATTGACCGGCTTCGCCAACAGGTCGGCAGACTCGATGTTTCGCCTGAAGAGTTTGAAGGGCGCACGCAGCGAAGCGCTCTTTTCAAGACGATGTTCCTGGCATTTCGAGTTGCCGGAGCTACAGACTGGAAATCTCAGCTTGCCATTGCGCTCAATCACTCGGGATCAGAACATCGACTCCAATTTCACCACATCTTTCCCAAAGCAATTCTGAAGGGAAGCGTGAGTGGTCGAGAGGCAGATGACATTGCCAACCTCTGTTTCATTGCCGGGAAGACGAATCGCCAAATTAGCGATAAGGCTCCAGAGAAGTACTTCCCAGAACTGATAGCCAAGTACGGGACATCAGCTCTCGATGCTCAGTGTATTCCGACCAGTCAATCGTTACTCGGAATTGGGAGCTACAAGACGTTTCTCCAGGAACGGAGGAAATTGATCGCACAGAGTCTGAATCAATTTCTCGGGCAGGTCCCCAGCACATCAGGCATTCTGTAGGGGTCGCTCCAATCCCACTACTGCAATTTTGGCAATTTATTGCAGTTGCTCAAAGCAGCGACGATGCAAAAGAGAAGGCACTGTACTCACTGCTCGGCCATGACCGGATTGGTGAGCGAGCCGAGGCCTTCGATGGTTACGGTGACGGTTTCGCCGGGTTTGAGCCAGCGGCGGGGGGTGCGGCCGAGGCCCACGCCGGGCGGGGTGCCGGTGGAGACGATGTCGCCGGGCAGGAGCGGCGTGATCGACGACAGGTGCTCGATCAGGTCGGGGATGCCGAAGACGAGTTCGCGCGTGTTGGAGTGTTGGAGCGTTTCGCCGTCGATGGTGAGGGAGATGTCGAGGTTGTGCGGGTCGGCAATCTCGTCGGCGGTAACGATGGCCGGACCGAAAGGGCAGAAGGTTGGAAAGCTCTTGCTCATGGACCACTGCGTGCTGGCGAACTGGAAATCGCGCGCGCTGACGTCATTGACGATGGTGTAGCCGTAGACGTGCTCGCGCCACTCGGCGCCGGGGATGCGGAAGCCTCCCTTGCCAATGACGAAGGCGAACTCGGCTTCGTAGTCGGGCTCGGTGGAGTTTTTGGGCAGCACGATGGGCTCGCCAGGGCCGGTGATGGCCTGCGTGAGCTTGATGAAGACGACCGGCGAATTCGGCAGCACCATGCCGGATTCCTTGGCGTGATCGCGGTAGTTGAGGCCGATAGCGAAGACGCGCGGAGGATTGGCGAGGGGCGCGTGCAGCCTGACTTCGCTGAGCTTGTATCCGGGATAGGCGCCGGGCATGGGAAGTTGCGAGATGCCGGCTGCGATGACGGCGAGGGCGTCGTCGCGGCCTTCGGCTTTCAGGTCGACGACGAGGTTGCTTTCCTGGTTAAGGGCGCCGGGGTGGATGATGCCGTCCTGCGTGGAGAATGAAACGAGTTTCATGTATTCGAGCCTCCGGATTGAGCGTTAAGCAGACGGATTGAGGTCAGACTTACTTCCTGGAATGCAGGTCCTTCGACTCCGTTTGCGCAAGAAGCCGCGCAAACTCCGCTCAGGATGACGGCGGTATTTACTTGCCGGCTTCATGTATAGAACACGGTGCCCAGAAATCATGCGGCTGTCCAGCCGCCGTCGATGGCCATGGCTGCGCCGTTGATGAATGCGGCCTCGTCGGAGGCGAGATAGCGAACCATCGAAGCGATCTCGTCGGGGCGGCCCAGGCGGCCGATGGGCTGGCGAGCGCGCAACTCGGCGCGCATCTCTTCTTTGTTTTCTTTGTGGAATTTCTCGAGGTAGCCTTCGACGAACGGAGTCTCGACGGTGCCGGGGCAGATGGCGTTGACGCGCAGGGTCTTCGGGTATTCGACCGCAAGCTGGCGCGTCATGGCGAGCACCGCGCCCTTGGTGGTGCAGTAGGCAAAGCGCTGGCGGATACCAACCTGGCCGGCTACCGAGCACATGTTGACGATCGCGCCGGTGTGGCGATCATCCTGCGCGGCCAGCAGCAGCGGCAGAAAGGCGCGCGTGACAAGGTAGACACCGCGCACATTGACGTCGATGAGGCGGTCGAAGTCCGCGGGCTCGGTGACATCGATAGAGCCTACGTGGCCGACGCCGGCGTTGTTCACGAGGATGTCGAGCCGTTGGATGGAGTGAAGTGCTTCGGCGATGGACCCGGAGTTGGTGACATCCAGCGCGATGCCGAGAGACGAGCCCAGCCTGGCGGCGAGCGCTTCGGCGGCGGCGAGATTGATGTCGGCGATGTAGACGAAGGCGCCGGCGCGGACCAGTTCTTTAGCGGTGGCTTCGCCGATGCCGCTCGCTCCTCCGGTGACCAGCGCATAACGGCCATCGAGGCGGAAGGGTGACGGCTCCGGCACGAAATCGGGAGTGCCCATGATTGATTGTCCCTTATGACACGACGATGTTGCTCTTGAATCAGGATATCGCTGCAGCCAGAGCGCACGGTGAGGGCGCAAGCGGATCGGGGTGCCGAGTGTCTCGCACTTGAGTAGACACTGGGAAAACGGCGCTCCGTGGACGGCGCGATGAACGATACTGTTATGGACAAAAAGGGAGACACAAGGGAGGAAAGAGTGGCCCTGCTCAACGAAGACAGATTGTTTCCGGCGGATGAGCCTACACGGACGATCGCGCGGCGCCTGTACGAAGGAATCCGCGCACTGCCGATTGTGAGCCCGCATGGACACACGCAGGCAGGCTGGTTTGCCAGGAACGAACCGTTTCCGGACCCGGTGAAGCTGTTCGTGCAGCCGGATCACTATGTCTTCCGCATGCTGTACAGCCAGGGCGTCACGTTTGACGAGCTGGAGATCGGCGAGGAGACGATCGCGAAACCGCGCGAGGTTTGGCGGATCTTTGCTCGCCACTATTACCTGTTTCGCGGAACGCCGACGCGGCTCTGGCTGGACTATTCGTTCCAGAACCTGTTCGGAATGACGAAGCGGCTGAGCGAGGCGAACGCGGACCACTACTACGACACAATCTCGGAAAAGCTGGCTACGCGGGAATTCCTGCCGCGCGCGCTGTATGAGCGCTTCAACATCGAGGTGCTTGCGACCACTGACTCGCCGCTTGACTCGCTGGCAGATCACGACGCAGTGCGGCGGTCCGGCTGGAAGGGGCGCATCCTGCCGACATTCCGTCCAGACGCGGTGGTGGACCCGCAGTTCCCGGGATTCGTGGACAACGTGGCTGCGCTGGGGGCGCTCACCGGCGAAGACACACTCACATGGCGCGGGTATCTGAGGGCGCTCCAGGAGCGGAGGCAGTTCTTCAAGGAGATGGGCGCCACGGCAACCGACCATGGGCATCCCACGGCGTTTACGGCCGACCTTGGCGAAACAAGCGCGGCGACTCTCTTTGAGCAGGTGCTCAAGGGCACGGCCTATGCGGCGGACCAGGAGATCTTCCGGGGGCAGATGCTGACCGAGATGGCGAGGATGAGCATCGAGGACGGCCTGGTGATGCAGATCCACCCGGGCTCGGTGCGCAACCACAATGCGCAGATTTATGCGCGCTATGGGCGCGACATGGGAGCGGACATTCCGGCGGCGACCAATTATGTTGAGGCGCTGCGGCCGCTGCTGAGCCGGTTCGGCAACAGCCGCGAACTGACGATCATCCTGTTCACGCTCGACGAGGCAACCTATAGCAGGGAACTGGCGCCTCTGGCGGGGCATTATCCCTGTCTCAAATTGGGACCACCCTGGTGGTTTCACGACAGCCCGGAGGGAATCCGCCGTTTTCGAGAGCAGACAACCGAGACTGCCGGGTTTTATAATTCGACCGGATTCAACGACGACACTCGGGCGTTTCTTTCCATTCCCGCGCGGCACGACGTGGCGCGGAGGAGCGATGCTGCGTTTTTGGCTCGACTCGTGGCGGAGCACCAGCTGGACATGGACGAAGCCGAGGAACTTGCAAGAGAGCTGACCCTGGATCTGGCGAGGAAGGCGTACAGATTGCGATGACGAGTTCAGGACGGGGGACTGAGAACTTGTTGGGACTTGCGCAGAAAGATCGAGTCAGGTTGGAGCACATTTCCGAGTACCGGAGGCTCCGGTTCATTTTCAACAGCACATTTTCAATTCTGGTCTTGTCGGCTTTGGTGGTTCGATGGGACGTGATCGAAAATCATCCGGCCATCGCCATTGGGGTTACAGGCCCGCTTCTGCTGCTCATGGTGATTGCGGGATTGCGGATCACGCTGTACCCCTGTCCGTATTGCGAATCGCGGCTGGGGTGGCGGCCGTATTACCGAACCCGCTGCAAGCACTGCAATGACCTCGTCGATCTTAAATGGTAGAGCTGCGGCGGCCGGCTTCGGCGTGAAATTCTAGGTGGTCACGATCTCGCTGAAGTCGGCGATGGTGGAGAAATTGCGCAGCACTTCGTCGATGAGGCCGAGGTTCGCGCCGCGGATTTCAGGGTTTGCGTCGAGCACCATCACCTTGTCGAAGAACGTGTCCACTACCGGCCTGAGCGTTGCGATGAGGGACAGGGCTTCGGTGTAGTTGCGGTTCTGGCGCAGACGGGCCACGTCTTCGACGATGGCATCGGCTGCGGCTCTGAGGCGGAGGGCTTCTCCGGCCTTCACGCCGCTTGACGAGCCAATTTGGAAGCCCTTTTCAGCAGCTTGTCGCAGGATGTTTTTGATGCGCTTGAAGGCGGCGGAGACTGCGGCGAAGTCTTCGGAGCCGCGGACAGAGGTGAGGGCTTCGGCGCGAGCGATGGCGTCGCGGACGTCGTCGGCTCCAGCGGCGAGGACGGCACTGACTACGTCGTAGGCGAAGTTGCGGACGTCCTTGAGATAGTAGTTGAGCCGCTCGCGGAGGAAATCGGCGGCCGCTGTGCGAATATTCGGGGCGGGCGAAGCGGCATCGATGACCTGGGATACCGTAAGCGGCAGGCCGGACTCGGCGAGGATCTTGACGATCGCATTGGCCGCACGGCGCAGGGCAAAGGGGTCCTTCGATCCACTGGGAGCATTGCCGATGCCGAACATTGCGGTAATGGTTTGAATGCGGTCGGCGAGGCCAAGAAGCTGGCCTTCAACGGAGGCTGGGATCGGGTCGTCGATCGATGCGGGGGTGTACTGGTCGTAGATTGCGAGAGCTACGCGCTCACCCAGCCCCTGCGCGCGGGCATAAAGGCCGCCGATCACGCCCTGGAGTTCGGTGAATTCTTTGACGAGCTCGGTAGTGAGGTCGGTCTTTGCCAACCGGGTGGCCTGGTATAAAGCTTTGTTGTCGTGGTCCACACCGGCGTCATGAACATCGGAAGAGAGGAGTGACACAACATCTTCGTTTTCCGCCGTCTTCCATGCGTAGCTGCCGAGTTCCTTCTGGAAGGTGACGTGCTTCAGGCTTTCTACGCGGGCCGCCAGCGGAGTTTTCTGGTCGAAGTCCCAGAAGAACTGGGCGTCTTTGAAGCGGGAGCGGAGGACGCGTTCGTTGCCGTGGCGGATGATGGCGGCGCCTTCGGCATCGGCTTCAGTGTTGAGCACGGCGAGGAAGTGCGGGGCGAGCTTGCCGCTCGACCACCCCAGCGACGAGGACCTGTCGCCGGGGACCCCGGAAGCATCCTCGACGGCGAAGTATTTCTGGTGGTCGCGCATGACCGTGACGAGGACTTCTTCAGGGAGGGAAAGGTATTCGGGCTCGAAGTTGCCGAGGATGACGCTGGGCCACTCCGTGAGGTGGACCACGGTTTCGACCAGAGGCTCGTCTTCGCGCCAGTGGGCTCCTGAGACAGTGCGCGTTGCGGCATCTAGGGCTTTTCGAATGATGTGTCTGCGGCGCGAGACTTCAACTACTACTTTCGCTTTCTCAAGGGCCTCAGCGTAGCCCGTTGCAGCAGGAATGATTACGGGCTCGTCGCCGTGCAGCACGCGGTGGCCGCGGCTGGCGTTGCCGGCTGCGATGCCGGCGATTTCGAGGGGAACGATGGTGGAGTCGAGCAGGGCGACAAGCCAGCGCAGGGGCCGAACGAAGCGCTCGGGCTTGCCGGCGCGCCAGTACATGTTCTTGGCCCAGTAGATGCCGAGGACTTCTCTGGGCAGGTCGGCAGCGAGAATCTCATTGGCTGTGCGGCCGGCGCGCTTTACGGTTGCGCCGACATACTCGCCCTTGGGGGTGGTCACCTGCTTGAGTTCCGCGGCAGAAACTCCGGCCTTTTTTGCGAACGCTTCGGCGGCCGGGGTGGGCGCGCCATCCTTAAAGGCTACTTTCCATGATGGGCCGGTGAGTTGTTCCTCGGTATCTGCCTGCGAGGCGAGCACTCCCTCGGCGAGGACGGCGAGGCGGCGCGGCGTGGAATACGTGATCACCTTTGCGCCGTCGGCGAGGAGACGCTCGCGGGTGAGCAGATCGGTGACGCGGCGGCCGAGTTCGGCTTCCGCCGAGGCGATCATGCGGGCGGGGATTTCTTCGAGGCCGAGTTCGAGTAGGAATGATGCCATGGTTTAGCTTTCCGGGTGAAGCCAGCGGTTTGAAATGCAGGTCCTTCGACTCGTTTGCTTCGCAAACTCGGTCAGGATGACGGCGGTGCTCAAGTACTCATGCTGCCTGCTGGAGTGCGTAGGCTTTGGCGACGCCGACGGCAAGGTTGCGAATGCGCCCGATGACGCCGACGCGCTCAGTCACGCTGATGGCGCCGCGGGCGTCGAGCAGGTTGAAAAGGTTCGAACACTTGAGGGCCAGCTCGTAAGTGGCCAGCAGAGGAAATCTTTTTCTCAGCTTTGGACTGGCAGTCTCGTCGGCAAGCAGCGTGCCGGCCTGGGCGAGCAGCGACTGTGCCTCGGCTTCGTACGAGTTGAAGTGCTCCCAGAGTCTCGGAACGTCGGCGTACTCGAAGTTGTAAACGGAGAACTGCAGCTCCTCTTCAAGACGAACCTGGCCGTACGTGACCGGCGCTCCGGTATCCGGGTCGCGCGCCCACACGATGTCATAAATGGAATCGACGTCCTGGATGAAGGCGGCGATGCGCTCGAGACCGTAGGTGAGCTCGGCGCAGATGGGGTCCAGATCGAGGCCGCCGCACTGCTGGAAGTAGGTGAACTGCGTGATCTCGAGTCCGTCGAGCATGACCTGCCAGCCGACGCCCCATGCGCCCCCGGCGGGCCACTCCCAGTTGTCTTCTTCGAACTTCAAGTCATGCTTGGAGAGATCGATGCCAATTGCTTCAAGTGATTGTAGATATAGCTCCTGCACATTGACCGGCGGCGGCTTGAGGATGAGCTGGAACTGCGTGTGCTTGAACAGCCGGTTGGGGTTCTCGCCGTAGCGGCCGTCGGCGGGGCGGCGCGAGGGCTGCGCGTAGCCGACGCGATATGGCTTCGGTCCCAGAACGCGCAGGAATGTCTCGGGCGCCATGGTGCCCGCGCCGACTTCAACGTCGTAGGGCTGCTGAAGCACGCAACCGCGCTCGGCCCAGAAGCCTTGCAGACGGAAGAGCAGGTCCTGAAACGTGAGCGCAGATGAAGCAATGGATGCTGAAGGTGAAGACACGGGGGGCTCGCTTTCAACGGGACTCAAGAGAATTTTAGCAGTCAGGAGGTCAGCCGCTGAACGGGTCGGGCTCGCCTCTGAATGGTCGTTGACTCATATGCATCATATGTGCGAATCCTCGGGTAATCGAGATGTTGCGCCTGACTCTGCTCTGCTTCGTGCTGCACGCCGCGCTATTGGCTGACGCCCAGTCCATGAACATGGGCGGCCCGGCGAATACGCTCAACGAGAACGTGCTGAGGCATATGGGCTCGGGAACCAGCCTGGAACCGGGTGCGGCCGCTCCGCCGATGATGATGCGCATGACCGGGAACAACTGGATGTTGATGCTGCACGGCTATGCGTGGGTGGTGGAGCAGCAGCAGACGGGGCCGCGCGGGCACGACAAGCTGTTTTCGGCGAACTGGTTCATGGGGATGGCGCAGAGGCCCGTGGGGCGAGGACAGTTGACTCTGCGCGCAATGCTCAGTCTTGAGCCGGCGACGATCAGCGGGCGCTACTATCCGGAGCTGTTTCAGCAGGGCGAGACGGCATTTGGGGAACCGATCGTGGACGGGCAGCACCCGCATAACTTCTTCATGGAAATTGGCGGGCTGTTCGACCAGCGCGTGGGCGAACGAGTGCTGCTAAGCGGTTATGGAGCGGTGGTGGGAGATCCCGCGCTGGGGCCGGTGGCATTTCCGCATCGCGCGTCGGCCGCGGAGGACCCGCTGGCTCCGCTCGGGCACCACCTCGAGGACTCGACGCATATTGCTTTCGATGTGGTGACGGCGGGTGCATCTGCCAACGTCGGAAGCGGTGGAGTGAAAGTGGAAGCTTCGGGTTTCCACGGGCGCGAGCCGGACGAGAACAGATGGCACATCGAAGCCGGCGCGATTGACTCGTGGTCGGCGAGGCTGTCGATTGCTCCTGACCGCCATTGGGTGGGCCAGTATTCGCTGGGCAGGCTGCACTCGCCGGAAGCATCGCATCCGCAAGAAGACATGCTGCGGCAGACGGCCTCGGTTGCCGGGCACTACGGCGGGCAGACACGGTCGCTGGATACGACGATCGTATGGGGGCGCAACCACACCGTGGGACCGACGGAGAACGCAAACGGATATCTGGCAGAAGGACTGCTGAAGCTCGCAAGCCGGAACCTCGTTTGGACGCGCATTGAGAACGTCGACCGCACGACAGATCTGCTGGGTGCGGCTGCTCCGTCGGCCGAGAGCGTTGTGGGACGCGTGCAGGCGTATACCGGCGGATACGCATACCGGCTGCACTCGTGGGCGAGTGGCGCTGTTGATCTCGGCGCGCAGGTTACGGTGTACGACACGCCGGCATCCATTGTGACGTTGTATGGGACGCATCCGGTTGGCGTTGCGGCAGTGGTGCGGTGGCAGCTTGGGCGGTGAGGGTTATGAACGCGATTCGCTTCGGCGGTGGCAGGTTTTTCGAGATGCCATGGATCCGGACATTATTTCTCGCGGTCATCAACCTCGAACAACGCCTTCGAAAGACCCGATTGACGGATGATGCTCTGCAAAGTGCCGCGCCGCGTGGAGGGGGACGGGAACTGTAACGGTGGTCAATTCGGTTTTCAATTGCATGATTCGATGACTGCCCCGCTGCCGAACTGCAATGAACCCTTGCTGCTCTAAAATCCTGCAGACCTCGTGGCCTGAGAGCACCCGCAGCTTACCCAACCGGCACCTCAACCTGGGTGACGAAGACTTCACTGTGAAGGCGGTGGGTGATCTCAGAGGCCGAGGCGGATTCGAAGAACAAAGTCAGAGCTTCGACTAGGTTGGCGCGAGCTTCCTCGATAGTCGAGCCCTGGCTTGCAATGTCGAGCTCCGGGCACAGGGAGACGAATCCGTCCTCTTCGCGCTCGATAATGGCCGTGAGTCGCTGCGGTCTGGACATATTCGAATTTTACGCCATTTCTCACTTGGGAAATTCGGGGGACCTTCGAACTGCGCAGATTCAGAGCCGCGCCAGCGCTTCGGCGGAGCGCAGCTTTTTTTCGAGGTGGCGCTCGAGCGATTGCAGCGTGAATCGGCGCAGGTCTTGCGCGCGGCGTCGTGGCCACAGCTCGCCGGCGAATGCGGCGACGGGATGGTGCAACATGCGTTGGGCGAGCTGCCATGAGTCGGCGCTCAGAGCGCCAGCGTTCGGGGTGCGATGCACGTTGCAGAACAATCCATCGGTGTGGGTGTTGAACCAGGCTTCGGCCGGCTGCAACGGCTCGCCGCACGTGATGCAGTGGGCGAGGTCGGGAAGCAGGCCCATGAGTCTGGTCATCCAGAGGGAGAAATATGTGAGGGGCATCCAGGGGCTGGACGATTTGGACACAGCGGTTCGGGGCTCGGAGGTTTCAGGCTGGGTGGCGGTGGTCTGCTCGAGCACGGACACGAGCAGGCGGAAGACGGTCTCCTGGGGGTCGTGCTCGGGCAACGCTTCGTCGAGCAACTCGGCGTAAAAGCTAAGGACGGCGAGGCGAGTGGCGTCGACCGGCGAATCGAGCGGGGAGCGGATGATTTCGAGCTGGTCGAGGCGCGCAAGCTCCTGGCGGGGGCGTTCGGCGAAGAAGGCGTGGGCGAGCGTCATGGGTTCGAGCGCGCCGCCGAATCGCTTCCTGCTCTTGAGCGCAGACTTGGCGACGCCGCGCAGCTTGCCGTAGTCGCGCGTAAAGAAGCTGACGATGAGGTCGGCTTCATGCACGGGCCAGGTGCGCAGGACTACGGCTTCGCTGGTGAGGACGGGCATTCTCGTTACCTATGTTCGCATTCTTCCGATTCCGGTCAGGCGTTTCCAAGGGCGAAGATGTAAGGCAAAATTGAGAAAGTAAGGTATAATCACAATCAGGAAGGAATCGGCCTCATGTATAAGGCGAAGGTCACATCGAAGGGACAGATTACGATTCCCGCCCCGATGAGGGAGGAGTTAGGCATGCGGCCCGGAGAAAAACTTGTGTTTGTTCGCGGCGGCGACGGCGAATTCCTGGTCCGGCGGGAGGGCTCACTTCTCGACCTCGCCGGATGCGTTCCTTACTCGGGTCCGCCCATTTCCGTTGAAGAGATGAAACAGGCTGTTGCGGATCATGCAACCGCGCGCGACGAAGCCACAATGAACTCGACAGATAAGCCCCGCGCCCGGCGCTCCAGAAAGCAAGCCGCATGATCGGTCTCGACACCAACGTCCTGATCCGATTCTTCACGCGCGACGACCCGAACCAGTTCAAGCTGGCGTATAAGGTGCTTCAATCGTTTACGCCGCAGCAGCCAGGATGGATCAGCCTCGCAAACCTCATGGAAATTGACTGGGTCCTGCGCAGCAGGTACGGCCATGATCGAGCCGGAGTGGCACGACTCTTCGACGGCCTTCTGACTTCCAGCACCGTTGTAGTCGAACAGCCGGCGACTGTCGCTCACTCGCTCTTCCTGTATCGGACAAGCAAAGCCGACTTCGGTGAATGCCTAATTGCGGCCTCGGCTCGAGCCGCAGGTTGCAGCAAGGTTTTCACATTCGACAAGACTGCGGCCCGGGATCTCGGTATGGAACTGATTGGCGCGGCTACGTCCTGAAACACGTACGCGCATCCCGCTAATGCGGGATGCGCGTCGGGTAATGCCTCTCTGATCGGGGGCGTCAGCGGGACTAGCGGCCGAAGTGGGCGGCGTTCTTCTCTGTGTAGCTGGCCCACTTCTCGGGCACGTCGTCGGCCGCGAAGATGGCCGAAACAGGACATGCAGGAACGCAGGCGCCGCAGTCGATGCACTCGACCGGATCGATGAACAGCTGATCGGCCTCGGCGTGGCCGTCCTCATCCTTCTTGGGGTGGATGCAATCGACGGGGCATGCGTCGACGCAGGCGGTGTCCTTGGTGCCGATGCAGGGTTCTGTGATTACGTAAGCCATCTTGACTCTTCTCCGGGATGATCTCTCGACGCTGAGAATACCATACGAACCCGCCGGAAGGGTCAAGGGGACGCGCTGCGGTTTTGCGATGCGGGAATCGCGTTAGCGGTACAATTTTCGACATTCGGTATTCGAGGAGTCCGGGGCCATGAAACGAAGCGTCGCAGCCGTCGCGCTGGCTCTTGCGGGCCTTTACGGATTGGCCCAATCGCAATCACCCGCCGCACCCGAGAAGGTAAGCGCCGAGCAGCTTACAGCGATGCTCGCGGACGATGCCGGCAAGGACGACGCACATCTTGCCGCGGAGCTGCAGGGACTGCAGCTGACGGAGCGCCTCGGCGCCGGCCGGCTCGCGCGTTTGAACGCGGCGCTGCCAGGCGAAAAGTCGCGCGAGGCGCTGGTCATCCTCGCCGATTCCGCAGCGCTTCTTGGTCCGGCGCAGGCGGATACAGTTGCGAATCCCAATCCTGATGCGGCTGCATTGCGGCAGATGCTCGTGAATGTAGTGAATTACGCCAATGGCGCGCTGCATGGCCTGCCAAACTTCGTCGCCACGCGGGCCACGATCGCGTTTGAGGACCGGCCCAAGGAAGACGTGCTGGGGTCGACGGGGATCGTGAGCTACAGCTACCTGCCGTTGCACATGGTCAAGCGCGACAGCGCCGAGGTGACCTATCGCAATGGCAAGGAGGTGCTGGAGGCGAGCGGCAAGGATGAACGGAAGTCCTCGCTTGCGCATGGGCTGCAGACGGCCGGCGAATTCGGCCCCTTCCTGAACACGGTCCTGGCCGATGCGGTGAAGGGCAAGATCACGTGGGCGCGCTGGGAGCAGGGAACCGACGGGACGGACGGAGTGTTTCACTACGAGGTGCGAAAAGACGCATCGCATTACGTCGTGCAGTTCTGCTGTATCAGCGAGGACGTGAGCGAATCGATCGCGACCCACGTTTACAGCGAGAAGGCGGGATATCACGGGGAGATCGTCTTCAACCCGACGACGGGAGCCGTGCACCGCATCAGCGTCGAGGCCGAGCTGGTTCCGGGCGAGCTTGTCGAAGGTGCCGGAATGGTTGTCGAATACGCGCCCGTGCTCGTTGGCTCGAAGACCGTCGTTCTGCCTGTGAGGAGCGCGTCAATCCTGAGGGCACACACGACGGCGCCGCCCGAGGGAATGCACATGGCGGTCTTCAAGGGCCCGGCGAAGACATTCCTGAACGATGTCGCGTTTGAGAATTACCGTGAGTTCCGCGGCGAGATGCGCATTGTGAGCGATCCCGCCGGCCCATCCAACCAATAGGCCCCGGATGCCCGCGTGAGGCGAGGCATTGTAGAACGTCTCCGGGGCCGGAAATGAAGCAGCAATCGGATGATCCTCACTTCGAGTGAGAGCCGCCTCCGCAGTCTTTCTTACTCTCGCTGCAATAGTCCCACACCGCTTCCAGCAATGCGTTGACGCTGGGGTATTTCAGCGACCTCGCGGCGTGATCAATGCCGCCGTAGGTTTTCGCCAGGGTGAAAACGCTCACGCCCAGACAGTCCGGTTTCCCGGGAGTGCCCGCGAAGCGAGTAGACGGGACGGAAAAGCCGGTGCCGGAGAGCTTGAACACCGCGCCACAGCCGAAGCCGTGACAGTCGCTCAGGTTTCCACCCTGCGAGGCTGTGCCGTACAGGTTGCCGGAGGCGTCGGCAACCAGGGCATCCTGCGGATTCGCCCCATCGGCGCCGCTGGTAAATGTGTGGAGCGTGGTCTCCGCGCCTGCGGACGTCACCTTGAACACCGTGCCGAACCCGTCTGCGCCGGCCACTGACGTTGTGCCGTAGAGAATGCCGGAAGCATCCATAAGCAGGCCGGCGGCGGGATTCGCCCCGTCGCTGCCGCCCGTAAATGTGTAAAGCACAGACTCGCTTCCAGCGGGAGTCACTTTGAACACGACGCCACATCCGCCAGCACATCCTGTCAAGTTCCCGCCTGCCGAGGTCGTGCCGTAGACATTGCCTGCCGAGTCCATGATCAGGCCGGCAAAGGGAGTGCCTCCGTCGCCGCCGCCACTGAATGTGTAGAGCACACTCTCGGTTCCGGAGGGCGTCACCTTGAACACCACGCCGCAGCCGCTGGCGGAACATCCGCTCAGGTTCCCGCCATTTGAGGTCGTGCCGTACAGGTTGCCGGCGGCATCCATGACCAACCCGGCAGAGGGAAACCCTCCGTCGCCGCCGCCAGCAAATGAATAGAGCACGGTTTCGGCTCCCGCGGGCGTCAGCTTGAAGACCGTTCCGAAGCCGCTTGCGCCACCGAACTCGGTTGTGCCGTAGAGATTGCCGGAGGCGTCCATAATCACGCCGGCGGCCGGAAAGGCCCCGCCGCTGCCGCCGCCGCTAAACGGGAAGAGGACAGTCTCGGTTCCCGTGGGCGTGACTTCGAACACCGTGCCGCCGCTGCCGCCGGCCGAAGTCGTGCCGAAAAGATTTCCGGAAGGGCTCATAACCAGACCGGCCAGCGGATTCTGTCCGTCGCCGGTTGAGAAGCCCGAAAAGGAGTAGAGCACGGACTCTGCCCCAGCGGGTGTCACTTTGAACACAACACCGCAACCGCCACATTTGACTGAGCCACCGCCTCCGTATGTGGTGCCATACAGATTACCCGAGGCGTCTACAACCAGGCTGCCGTAGGGAAACGAGCCGTCGCTGCCGCCGGTAAACGAATAGAGTGGAGTGAGTGTTTGCGCCGACACGGTTGTCACCGTGAGCGCGAGAGCCCCCGCCAAAAGAAGCGGCAACCAGCCGATCCGGCCGGCGGAGTTTGACAAGCAAACCAGCTTTCGAACGCGTAATCCCATCATTTTCTTGCTCCTCACCAAGTTCGTGACATCTGGGATTGAAAAGAATGTTGGGATTCTCTGCCCGAAACGTAACTAATTTCAAATAACTTAGGTACTGTGCCCTTCGAACTCCGTCAGGCCTTCGATGTTCAAATATCGGACAGTTGCGTTTGAAAAAGGGGCAGGGAGGCCTCGATCACCGTACGTGTCTGTGGGTTCCGTGCAGGTGCCGGTGTCACAGGGAAGCGAGATTCGGTTCTGAAACTTTCGTAACGGGGAAATCAGGCGCGGGATGTGGCCAGGGGGTATGTCAGTCGATCGGTGTGTCACCCAATTGTCATTGCAGCCCTGCATTTTGATACCAGTTCCAGATATGCCTTTGCCGCAATGGTGATCACCTCTGGACGTCCCTGGTCGATCCCCGCAACATTCACGAGATCGCTGCCCACGCCGAGCGCCTTTGCCCCGGCTTTGAGAAAGCTCTCGGCGGTATCGAGAGTGACGCCGCCGGTGGGGATCAGCTTGAGAAACGGAAACGGGGCAAGCAGCGACTTGAGGTAGGGAGCGCCGCCCATCGCCGAGCAGGGAAAGATCTTCACGTAGTCGGCGCCGGCGCGGTGCGCTGTGATGACTTCGGTCGGCGTGAGCGCGCCGGGGATGGAGAGCTTGTGCGCTGCCTTTGTTGCGGCGATCACGTCGGGGTGGAGGCTGGGACTGACAACGAATTCGGCGCCGGCTTCGATGGTAGCTTCGGCTTCCTTCGCCGTGGTCACGGTGCCCGAGCCGAGCAGCAGCTTGCCGCCATACTCCTGCCTGAGCTCGCGCAGCACTTCGATTGCGCCGGGAACCGTCATGGTGACTTCGACGACCGACACGCCGCCGGCGATCATCGCCTGCACGACGGCATGCGCCTGATTTGCATTCTTCGCCCGCAGCACCGGGATCAGCCCGGCACGTTCAATCCATTCCGCAGTTGTTTCAGACATTGACGTTCCCTTTAGCGAGCGATGCGCGCGCCGCCGCCCTTCATTGCGCGTTCCACTTCGGCGAGAGTGGCCATGCTTGTGTCGCCCGGCGTGGTCATGGCCAGAGCGCCGTGCGCCACGCCGCATTGCACTGCCCACTCGAAGCTCTTTCCGGCGAGAAATCCGTAGATGAGACCCGAAGCGAAGCTGTCTCCGCCGCCGACGCGGTCGAAGATTTCCACGTCGCGCTGCGGCACGTGGACAATCTCGTCCTTATAAAGAGCGATCGCGCCCCACGCGTTGCGCGAGGCAGTGTGCGCCGTGCGCAGCGTGCTGGCTACGAGCTTCAGGTTTGGATATGCCGCCGCAACTTCGCGCAGCATGGCCTCATAACCCGCAATCGGCAGCTCGCCAAAATCCTCCGTCACGCCCTTGATCTCGACGCCGAGCATCGCGGAGAAATCTTCTTCGTTGCCAAGGAGAAGATCAACCTTGCGCACCAGCTCGCGGTTCACTTCCTGCGCCTTCTGCTTGCCGCCAATCGACTTCCACAGCGAGTCGCGATAGTTGAGGTCGTAGGAGATCGGCGTTCCGGCCGCGCGTGCTGCGTCCATCGCCTCTGCTGCCACATCCGCTGTGGAAGCCGACAGCGCAGCGAAGATGCCGCCGGTATGCATCCATCGCGCGCCGTTCTGCGCGCCGAAGATCGCGGGCCAGTCGAAATCGCCGGGCTTCACCTGGCTGACCGCCGTATGCCCGCGGTCGGAGCAGCCCGCCGCCGCGCGCATGCCGAATCCGCGCTCTGTGAAATTGAGGCCGTTGCGCACCGTGCGCCCCACACCGTCATACGGAATCCACTTGAGCAGGGAAGTGTCCACGCCGCCCTGCAGAATCAGGTCTTCGACGAGACGGCCGGCGGCATTGTCGGCCAGAGCCGTGGCCACCGCGGTGCGCAGGCCAAAGCAGCGCCGCAGCCCGCGCGCCACGTTGTACTCACCGCCACCCTCCCACACGGTAAATTGGCGCGTTGTGTGGATTCGGCCCTCGCCGGGGTCGAGCCGCAGCATCACTTCGCCCAGCGAGAGACAATCCCAGCGGCGGTTTTGCGGAATCTTCAGTTCCTGCATCGTGCTTCTTGCGCTTTCTTCGCTCGCGTTTCCTTTGAAAACTCTATCGTAGCCGTTGGGGCAACAGCCACTATAATTCGAGAGGCGAACAAAATCATCCTGCTCTGTCCTGAAAGAGGGAATGCCCGCGCGGCGTGCCCGCCCCATCACCCGTGTCTCGACCGATATGATGGACTTTCGGACACAGCAACACTTGAAGGAGATGCCTGGCGTATGAGTCTGTTTGATTTGAATGATCGCGTCGCTGTGGTGACAGGTGGAACCACGGGGCTGGGATACGCGATCGCGCTCGGACTGGCCGAAGCCGGAGCCGACGTGGTGCCGACCTCCCGCCGCCTCGAGCAGGTGAGCGCCACTGCCGCGGAGATTGAAGCGCTCGGCCGCCGGACGCTGCGCGTTGCAAGCGACGTGCTCGACCGAGCCTCAGTGCAGGGGCTGCACGATGCTGTGCTCAAGGAGTTCGGCAAGGTTGACATCCTTGTGAATGCGGCAGGCGTGATCCACAAGTCTCCCACGCTCGACGAGAGCGAAGAGGAGTGGACGCGCGTGATCGAAACGAACCTGACCGGAACGCTTCGCGCATGCCAGATCTTCGGCAAGACCATGGTGCAGGCGGGTTACGGGCGCATCATCAACATTGCCTCGCTCACCACGTTTGTGGGCTTCAGCCAGGTTGCGGCTTATTCGGCCAGCAAGGCGGCGGTGGCCTCGCTTACCCGTGTGCTGGCGGTGGAGCTGGCGCAGAAGGGCGTGACTGTCAACGGAATCGCGCCGGGCGTTTTCCCCACGCCGCTGAATCGCAGGCTCATCTCGGGTACTCCGCGCGGCGAGGAACTGGTGATGCGCACGCCCATGGGACGATTCGGTGAGGCGAGGGAACTGGCGGGGACCGCCATCTACCTTGCATCGGAAGCAGCATCGTATGTTACCGGCGAAATCGTGGCCGTAGATGGCGGCTTCCTGGCAAGCGGCGTAAATCAGTGAGGCAGTGATCAGTGGACAGTGATTAGTCGACCAGGGAGCGGTCTCAAGTGAAGATCACCAACGCACGCGTCATCGTCACTTCGCCCGGGCGCAACTTCGTCACGCTGAAGATCGAGACCGACGAAGGCATTTACGGCCTGGGCGACGCGACGTTGAACGGCCGCGAGCTTGCGGTGGCGAGCTACCTTGGGGATCACCTCATCCCCTGCATCATCGGGCGCGATCCTTTCCAGACCGAGGACATCTGGCAGTATCTCTATCGCGGCCCTTACTGGCGGCGCGGCCCGGTCACCATGTCGGCCATCGCAGCCGTTGACATGGCGCTGTGGGACATCAAGGGTAAGGCGCTCAATACGCCCGTTTACAACCTACTCGGAGGCAAGAGCCGCGAAGGCGTACTCGTCTACTGCCACGCCTTCGGCAAGGACATCGACGCCGCGATTGAGGATGTCGCGAAGCACCAGCAGATGGGCTACAAGGCGATCCGCGTGCAAAGCGGCGTCGCGGGACTCAAGGCGACGTATGGCGTCGCCAAAGGCTCCGGCCGCTACGAACCTGCCGAGCGCGGCCTGCCCAGCGAATACGAGTGGGAGACGGAGCCGTATCTGCGCTCAGTTCCCAAGCTGTTCGCGCGGGTGCGCGAGACAATCGGCGATGATCTCTACCTGCTGCACGACTGCCATCATCGCCTCACGCCCATTGAGGCGGGCCGCCTAGGCAAGGAGCTCGAGCCGTTCCATCTGTTCTGGATCGAAGATCCCACGCCGGCGGAGTTGCAGGATGGATTCCGCGTCATCCGTGAGCACACCACCACGCCCATCGCCGTGGGCGAGGTCTTCAATTCGCTCTGGGACGCGCACGACCTGATCCGCAACCAGTGGATCGACTACATCCGCGCCACGGTCGTCCACGCCGGCGGCCTGACGCATCTCAAAAAACTCGCCGATTTCGCAGAGCTTTACCACGTGAAGACCGGCTGCCACGGAGCGACCGATCTGTCACCCGTCTGCATGGCCGCTGCGCTGCATTTCGACACGGCCATCCACAACTTCGGCATCCAGGAGCACATGCCGCACACTGAAGAGACCGATGCGGTCTTCCCGCACAAGTACTATTTCAAAGACGGCTATATGCACACTGGCGATGCGCCCGGCCTTGGCGTGGATATTGACGAGGCGCTGGCGGCACGCTATCCGTATCAGCGCGCATATCTGCCCGTAAATCGCAAGCTCGACGGCACCTTGACGGATTGGTAACCGGATGATCGACGCACAGGATAAACATGAGGCGCCGGCCGAGCCGCCTGCGCTCCACGGCCGCTGGACGATCTGCGCCATGCTGTTTGTGGCCACCACCATCAACTATGTAGACCGCTCGGTATTGTCGATCCTGAAACCGTACCTGCACGGCCAGGTCATCCATTTGCAGCCGCTCATCCCCGGCTGGCCCACCGTTACAACCACGATCAACCTGACCGATCAGCAATACGGCTACGTGCTTGCCGCATTCCAGATCGCCTACGCGCTCGGCGTTGTATTCGCGGGCCGGCTCGTGGATCGAGTTGGCTGCCGCATAGGTTATCCGCTCGTTACCGGCCTGTGGAGCCTGGCCGCCATGGCCCACGCGCTGGTTCGCTCCGTCATGGGCTTTGGCGTCGCGCGCTTTTTCCTCGGCCTTGGCGAGAGCGGAAACTTTCCCGCGGCCATCAAGGCCACGGCAGAGTGGTTCCCGCCGCGCGAACGCGCGCTCGCCACGGGCATTTTCAATTCGGGGGCGGGCGTCGGCGCTATTCTTGCGCCGCTCGCCGTGCCCTGGGTCGCGATCCACTTCGGCTGGCGCGCTTCGTTCCTCATGACGGGCCTGTTCAGCGCACTGTGGATCGTGTGGTGGTCGATCCGCTACAGGCGGCCGCATGAAATCTATGGGGCTGAGGCTCAAAAGCTCGAAGCCGCGGTGGCACAGGTTGATGTCTACCCGTGGTGGCGATTGCTGAGCTATCGCCAGGCCTGGGGATTCATGATCGGCAAGTTCCTCACCGATCCCGTGTGGTGGTTCTTCCTCTTCTGGCTTCCGCAGTATTTTCACTCGCGCTTCTCGCTCGATCTGACGCACATCGGGCCGCCGCTCGTCGCCGTCTATGTGGTTTCAACCGTGGGCAGCGTGTATGGCGGCTGGCTTCCCAAGGGCTACATGCGGCTGGGAATGAATCTGAAGGCTGCGCGCCTTGCGGCCATGCTCACCTGCGCGTGCTGCGTGCTGCCCGTGATGACCGCGGGAAGCCTTGGTTCGGAATGGATTGCGGTCGGCATTCTCTCGCTTGCCGCTGCAGCGCACCAGGGCTGGTCGGCGAACATCTTTACAACCGCATCGGATATGTTTCCATCGGAGCACGTCGGCACGGTAGTGAGCTTCGGCCAGGTTGCCGGTGCGCTCGGGGGAGCGCTCTTCCAGCCCATCGCTGGAAACATACTGCAGCTTACGGGCAGCTACGTGCCGCTTTTCATATTCTGCGGCTGCGCGTACCTGCTGGCGCTGGTGCTGCTGCGCACGCTCGCGCCGGGGTTGAAGCCCGCACAACTCCAAGCCTGAGAGATGCGATGAAAGACCTGCACCGCCAGGCAATCACCGGAACACTGCGCACGCTGGCCGTTCTGCTCGCGGCGACATTTCTTCCCGCATGGACGCTCCGGTACTGGCAGGGCTGGCTGTGCCTGGCTGCGTTCTTCATCCCGGCGAGCTTTATTTCGGTGTGGATGGCGAGGAATGATCCCGAACTGCTGGCGCGGCGCATGAAGGCAGGCCCTACGGCGGAGAAGAGGCTCGGGCAGAAGGTGGTTCAATTCATCGCATTCTTCGTGTTCCTGGCGGACTTCGTGGTCCCCGCGTTCGATCATCGCTTCGGGTGGTCGAAGGTTCCGGTTGCCGTCGTGTTGGCTGGCGATGTGCTGATGCTTGCTGGTCTCGCGATATGCTTCGCCGTGGCAAGGGTGAATTCATACGCATCCGCTAACATCGAAGTCGCGGAGGAACAGAAGGTCATCTCCACCGGGCCGTACGCCCACGTGCGGCACCCGCTCTATTCGGGAGCATTGGTTATGCTGTTTGGGATTCCGCTTGCGCTGGGCTCGTGGTGGGGACTGCTCGTTAACCTGCCGTTAACGGCGGCGATCGTGTGGCGCCTTCTGGATGAAGAGAAGTTTCTGGTGAATGAGCTTGCCGGGTACCAGGAGTATCGCGAGAGGGTAAAATGGCGGCTCGTCCCATTCGCGTGGTAACGATTCAGTCGGTTCGTGTGTGACCGGAAGAGGAATATCGAATGGCAGAATCCCGCAAGCTTCGCATGGGCATGGTCGGCGGCGGCCCGGGGTCGTTCATCGGCCCGGTCCATCGCATCGCGGCTGAGCTGGACGGACGCATTGAACTGGTCGCCGGTGCGTTTTCGTCCTCGGCGGAAAAATCGCGGCAGGCGGGCGCGTCGTACCGGATTGATCCGTCGCGCGCCTACGCGAGCTACGAGGAGATGATTGCGAAAGAGAAGGCGCGCCCCGACGCCATCGACTTCGTCGCCATCACCACGCCGAACCACACGCACCTGCCTATCGCGAAGGCCGCGCTCGAAGCCGGAATTCCAGTGATGAGCGACAAGCCTGCGACTGCGACGTACGACGAAGCGCTCGAGTTGGAGAGGGTCGTCAGCAGGGCCGGGCTGCCTTACGGACTCACTCACACCTACGCCGGATACGCGCTGGTGCGCGATGCGCGTGCCCTCTGCGCATCGGGCGAGCTTGGGGCCATCCGCAAGGTTGCCGTGGAATATCTGCAAGGGTGGCTGAGCAGCCCGCTTGAAGCCACGGGCCAGAAGCAGGCTTCGTGGCGAGCCGATCCGGCGCTTAGCGGGCCCGGCGGCTGCAGCGGCGACATCGGGACGCATGCGTTTCATCTTGTCGAGTACATCACCGGTCTCGATGTGACCGCGCTGCACGGCACGCTGCGATCGGTCGTGCCGGGGCGACGAGTCGATGACGACTGCACGGCGCTCTTGAAACTCAGCAATGGCGCGCAGGGCATCCTGATGGCTTCGCAGATCGCCGCGGGCGAGGGGAACGGGCTACGCATCCGCGTCTACGGCGAGAAAGCTTCGCTGCACTGGGCGCAGGAGACGCCCAACACGCTCACGATCCGGCGCAATGACGGCCCGGATGAGACTCGGCATGCGGCTGGTGGCTACCTGTCTGCCGAGGCGCGAGCGGTTACGCGCCTTCCCGGCGGACACCCGGAGGGCTACTTCGAAGCATTCGCCGTGCTCTATCGTGAATTTGCGGACTGGCTCGAGGCTTGGCGCGCAAACAAGTCCGCCGCGCCCGCTACACTGCCAGGGATCCGCGCCGCTGTGCGCGGCATGCGGTTTATCGAGCGGACGATCGAGAGTAGCAATACCGGAAACTGGGTCGAGTTCTGAGTGACAGTAGTAAGGGGCCAGTGATTAGTCAGTAGTGAAAAATGAAAATCTCGAGGAGATCAGGTCAATGAAGACTATCAAAGGCCCAGGAATTTTCCTTGCGCAGTTTGCCGGTGACGCTGCGCCCTTCAATACCCTCGGTGGAATGTCGCAATGGGCTGCGAAGCTCGGCTTTGCCGGCATCCAGATCCCGACGTGGGACGCGCGACTGTTCGACCTCAAGCGCGCTGCGGAGAGCCAGGCGTACTGCGATGAGATTCGGGAAATTGTCCACGAGGCCGGCCTCCAGGTCACCGAGTTGTCAACGCATCTGCAGGGCCAGCTGGTCGCGAGCCATCCCGCATACGACACGCTCCTCGAAGGCTTCGCTCCTTCGGGACTCGATGCGAAAGCGCGGCAGCAGTGGGCGGTGCAGCAGTTGAACTGGGCCGCGCGCGCCAGCAAGAACCTGGGCCTTACCGCGCATGCCACGTTCTCGGGCGCGCTGGCGTGGCCGTTCTTCTATCCGTGGCCGCAGCGCCCCGCTGGGCTGATTGACGAGGCGTTCGACGAACTCGGCCGCCGCTGGCTGCCGATCCTCAACGCATTCGAGGAGGCAGGCGTGGATGCCTGCTTCGAGCTGCACCCCGGCGAGGACCTGCACGACGGCGTCACCTTCGAGCGCTTCCTTGACGTCGTCGATGACCACCCCCGCGCCAACATCCTTTACGACCCGAGCCACATGGTGCTCCAGCAGCTCGACTACCTCGAATTCATCGACATCTACGACGACCGCATCCGCGCGTTCCACGTGAAGGATGCCGAGTTCAACCCCACCGGCCGCGCGGGCGTCTACGGCGGCTACCAGGACTGGATCAACCGGCCGGGGCGGTTCCGCTCGCTCGGCGACGGGCAGGTCGACTTCGGGGCCATCTTCTCGAAGCTCGCGCAGTACGACTACCCGGGGTGGGCCGTTCTCGAGTGGGAGTGCTGCCTCAAGCATCCTGAGCAGGGAGCGGCCGAAGGCGCGCCGTTCATCAAGGAGCACATTATTCGCGTGACGGAGAAGGCATTCGACGATTTTGCGGGCGGTGCGACCGATGCGGAGCGCAACCGCAGGATTTTGGGTCTCTAGCGCGTCCAAGCATCATTGAGGTGCGCCGATGAGACGATCTTCGCTGCTCATCTGTATTTTCTGTGGGCTCGCAATTGTTTCCGTCAAGGCTGTTGGCCGTGAGGATCGATGCCAGGACCACCAGGCTTTTATCGAGCGAGCAATCCAGTCGGCCGACAGCATCCAGCCCGGAAATTCTCGGGCGAAGATTGAACAGGACTTTGTGATGGAAGGTGGCCTTCAAACAGCGGCGCAAACCCGCTATGTGTTGAAGAAGTGCCGGCTCATCAAAATCGATGTCGAGTTCACTGCGGCTGATGGCGGCAAGCCTCAATTCACCACGGACACCGGGGAGTACTCACCTGATGATGTAGTCGTCAAGGTCGGGCGGCCGTATCTTGAGTATCCCATCGCGGATTGACGGCTCATGCTTGTAATCCCGCCGACTTATAGATCTCCGCGATGTACCGCATATCCCGCAATCCCTCTTCGCCGGGTGTCTTTGGCTCCAGGTTGTTCTGGATGCAGTGCGCGAAGTGCTCGGCCTGCGGCGTGAACTGGTAGGGATCCTTGGCCGGATTCGGTTCGTCGATCTTCTTGCCGTTCAGATCGGCCGTGAGCGCGTTGCCGTCGTAGTTGAAGGCCGGCTGCGCCTCGACTACGCCCTTCGATCCGTGCACGCGAAAATAGCCGGTCAGATTCGAGCCATAGGTCGTGTTGCATGAAGCCACCGCGCCGGAAGGGAAGCGCATCGTCCACGACACGTTCTCCTCAACCTGGTTGAAGCGGCCGTCCTTGTCGATGACCGATGCAAAGGCCGCGATCTTCTCCGGCTCCTCGCCCGTGAGGTAGCGGCACGCGTTGAGGGAGTAGATGCCGACGTCGTAGAGCGGCCCGCCGCCGGCCAGTTTCTTGTCGAGCCGCCACTCGTGCGGGGCAATGTTGAATCCGAAGGCGCTCTCGATGGCCTGCACCTGCCCGATCGCGCCCGAGCGGATCAGCTCGACGGCGCGCAGGTTCGTGGGCTCGTAGTGGCAGCGGTAAGCGATCATCAGCTTCACGTTCGCCGCCTTGCACGCAGCGATCATCCGCTCGGCGTCGGAAACGCTCGTGCACATCGGTTTCTCGCACAGCACGTGCTTGCCCGCCTTTGACGCGCGGATCGTGTATTCGGCGTGCATCGAATTGGGAAGTGCCACGTAAACCGCGTCTACGGCTGGGTTGCGCGCGATCTCGTCGAAGTTCTCGTAGGTGTAGATCGAGTTTGAAGGCACGCCGTACTGCGCCGCAATCCGCGCCGCCTTGTCCGGGTGCCCGCTCACCAGCGCCGTGACTTTCGAGTTGGTGGTGAACTGGATGCCGCGCATGAAGTGGCCGGCAATGCGGCCCAGGCCAATGATCGCGTAGCCGGATTTGCGCTCGCTCGCCTGCGCATCGAGCCTGGGGACATAGCTGGCAGCGAGGGTCAGCGCGCCCAGCCTGCCGAAATCTCTGCGTGTCAGATTCATAGGAATGGGTCTCCGTATCAGCGGGTCCGGCAGGTTATGCGAGAAGTCGCGAATCAGCGTGCAGCTGAATTCTCGCGGATGAATGCTGCTGTGTATTGGTGCAATTCCTTCAGCGAGTCCTCGTTGACATACACCATGTGCCCTGTGTGAAACCAGTGGTAGCTGATGTTTGCCTGCAAGCTCTGCGGCATGGGCAGATGTTTCATCTCGTAAGTGGCGCCGAAGTAGAGCGTGCCCAGGTCGAAGTAACCGCCCATGAGCATCACCTTCATTTTGGGATTGCGCTTCATCGCCAGCGCAAGGTCCGGCATTACGTTCACGCTCGACTCCCAGCCCTGCCCGCCCGGTGGAACGTGCGCGAGGTCCCAGTGGAACCCCGGCTGGCGCGCGCTGGGCTTGTAGGTCTGGTTCTCGCCGTATTTCAAACTCTCTCGCGCGTACTCGTTGATTGCCGTGACGTAGGCCGCGGTAACTGAGTTGGTGAACGGATCGTACTCCGCCTCTTTGCTCAGCGGGTCGATGTCGGGCCCCTGGTAGCGCGTGTCGAGCCTTCCTGTCGTGAGCCCTTCCTGCGTTTGCAGTTCCTTCGAGTAGTCGCCGCCGCTCACGCGCAGGTTCGCCTTGATCCAATACGCGGCAGGAATGCCCGTGTAGCTCTGAAGCCTCTGCGCGATCGCCTGCTTCCGGTCGTCAGGCAAGTCCGCCCCCTGCAACAATGCGCTGGCGTACTCGCCCAGGCTGAATTGCTCCACCTCGTGCAGAAACGGCTCCAGCTGTGCGGGCTGATTGGGCACTTTGTGGTGGTACCACGCTGTCGCCGCCATCGAGGGAAGCGCGAGAAAATACGGCTGATCGGTTCCCGGATTTCCTTCGGGCCCGTCGGCGCTATTGTCGAAGCTGAGAATCTGCGAAAGCAGCACCACACCGTTGAGGTCCACGCCCTGCAGCATGCGGCTCAGCACCGCGCTGCGCGTGGTGCCGTAGCTTTCGCCGAAGATGAACTTGGGCGAGTTCCAGCGGTTGTATTTGGTGAGAAAGCGGCGGATAAAGCGGTCGAACGCGTGACCGTCTTCGTCGGTTCCCCAGAAGGCCTTGCCTGCATCCTTGCCCAGCACGCGGCTGAAACCGGTTCCCGGCGCGTCGATGAACACGAGATCGCTCGCATCGAGAAGGCTGTACTGGTTGTCGACAAGCTCGTAGGGTGCGGCTTCCTTGTGCTCGCCGTCGGGAGTGACAATGCGCTTCGGCCCGAATGCGCCCATGTGCAGGTACATCGTCGCCGAGCCCGGGCCACCGTTGTAGAGGAACGTGATGGGCCGCGTGGCCGCGGTCGCTCCATTCTTGAAGTAGGCCGCGTAGAACATGCGCGCCGTCGCGGGCTGATCCTCCGGCTTTGAGGGCAGGTCGATGCCCGCATCCGGCAGATACTTTCCGTCGAGGCCGAGCATCGCGTCCTGCACGTCGTTCGAGCCCACTGTGAGGGTGCCGGCCACAGCGCGGTACGCGATCGCCTGTCCGCCCACCGTCACCGATCCCTCCGTAACTGAATCGCTCTGCGGTGAAACATTCAGCGACTTCGATTCGGCATCCTTGTGGTTGTCCGGTTTTTCCTGGGATTGGAGCAGCGGCAAAGCGCCAAGGGCGATACAAACAACAAACGCGACGTGAGCGCGCGCAAGCTTCACGGAATAGACCTCCTGCAACGGGAACGCGTCCGAAGTATATCCCACGGCATTCCCGAAACATTACCTTCGCCGCATCCCCGCCTTTTTCCTCACAGTCACCAGCTTGCCGGTCACCGCGTATTTGCGCCGTTCCACGGGCGAGCTCAGCACAAGGCTCGTAACCGGCGTGCCATACGGAAGCAGAGCTTCGATCAGAGCCTCCAGGTCATTCATGTTGGTGGTCGTCACCTTCAGCAGCAGGTCGTCGCCGCCGGTGACGTGGTGGCACTCGCGCACCTCTTCGAGCGTCTGCACAAACTCCAGCAGCCGGTGGTACTGCTGGCCGTTGCAGCTCATGCGTATGAACGCCATGACATCGAGCCCTAGCGCCTCACGATCGATTTCGACGGTATACCCGTGCAGGATGCCAGTCTCTTCCATCTGCCGCAGCCGCTCCGCCGTGGCCGTGGGCGAGAGCCCGATGCGCCGCCCGAGCTCCGCTACGCTCTGCCGCGCGTTTGATTGCAACTCATTGAGCAGCTTTCGCCCATACGAATCCATCAGCGCCGTGGAATCCATTGCCATAGGACAAGATCATAGTTGATCGCGCCAGTCCATGGCACGTTTCGCCGCGCAATCTGCCTGTACCAGAGCGCATGCTGTGGCTAACATCGCTTCTATGGAAGGATTGCTCCTCGACGGCCAGCCACTCACGCTTGGCGAGATCGAAGATGTTGCGCTGCGCGGGCGTGCGGTCGAAATCGCCGGCACCGCGCGCGAGCGCATGGCAACGAGCCGCGCGCTCATCGAGCAAATCGTGGCCGCCGGCCAGACTGTGTATGGAGTCAACACCGGGTTCGGAAAGCTGTCTGACGTTCGCATCTCCGACGAAGACCTTGCGCAGCTCCAGACGAATCTGGTTCGCAGCCACTCGGGCGGAGTGGGCCAGCCTCTCAGCGAGGCCGAATCGCGCGCCATGCTGCTGCTTCGCGCGAACGTGCTGGCCAAGGGCTTCAGCGGCTGCCGCGTCGAGGTGGCGGAGTTGCTGACGAAGCTGCTCAACGCGGGTGTGCATCCTGTCATTCCGGAAAAGGGCTCTGTGGGAGCCAGCGGCGACCTCGCTCCGCTTGCGCATTTAGCGCTCGTCGTCATCGGCGAAGGCGAAGCGTTCTACAAGGGCGAACGCATGCACGGCGCGGAGGCCTTGCGCCGCGCCGGCCTAAAGCCGCTGCAACTCGCCGCAAAGGAGGGGCTGGCTCTCCTCAACGGCACGCAGGCCATGGTCGCTGTCGGCGGCCTCGCGGTAGCGCGCGCCCAGCGCCTGGCACGGCTTGCAGACGTGGCCGGTGCGATGTCGCTTGACGCGCTGAAGGGCACGCCTGTCGCATTCGATTCGCGGATACAGCAGGCCCGGCCGCATGCAGGCCAGATTGCCGCCGCTGCGCATCTGACGGCGCTGCTGCTCGGGTCGGAGATTCGTGACTCGCACCGTCAGCACTGCTCGCGCGTGCAGGATGCCTATTGCCTGCGCTGCATGCCGCAGGTGCATGGCGCCGTCCGCGACGTGCTGGCCCATGTCGGTTCCGTTCTTCAAGTTGAAGCTGGTTCTGCTACGGATAACCCGCTGGTCTTCCCCGGTCCGGATTCTGAGGAACCCGAACACGGCGTGCTTTCAGGCGGCAATTTTCACGGCGCGCCGCTCTCCTACGCCTTCGACTACGCCGCGATCGCAGTGACCGATCTCGCGGGAATTACAGAGCGCCGCATCGACCGCCTGCTCAATCCCGACATCAACGAGGGGCTGCCCGCGTTCCTCTCGCCGGATCCGGGTCTCTCATCAGGCTTTATGATGGCGCAGATCGTTTCGGCTGCGCTCATCAACGAGTGCCAGGTTCTTGCGCATCCGTCGTCAACAGGCTCAATCCCCACGGACGGCGGCAAGGAAGACCACGTTTCGATGGGCATGACGGGCGCGCTCAAACTGCGGCAGATTGTCGAGAACGTCGAACGGATTGTTGCCATTGAGCTGATGTGCGCCGCGCAGGCCGTCGAGTTTCGGCGCCCGCTCAAGTCGAGCCCACAGCTTGAGGCTGTCCACGACGCGATACGCGGTATCGTTCCGCGCCTCGAGCAGGACCGTGTCCTCGCCGCCGATATCGAGGCTCTTGCGGCGGCGGTCCGCAGCGGAACCTTCGATTGTTGGGGCAGCGCGTAGCTGTACCGCGGCCCGGGCCTCCGCACCGCAGAGGCCCGGCATCGAGATCAGGAGCCACCGGCTGGACGCAGCGTCAGTGCGGAGTTACTGGTTACAAATAGCTGGAATATCGAAGACAGACTTTACCGGCTTGCCAGGAGTGTAGCTGTCGAAATCCACCTCAATCCGGTGATCCGGGTGGTCTAGCCGCCAATCGATGAATATCGGCGTATTGCTCGACGCATCGACCGTCAGGCCCGTCTCCGAAATTCCGCTCCCATGCGGATACCGGTATTCCCAATCATCGAGCTTTACCGGTCCGGCAATTCCTCCGCCATACAGTATCAGCGCTTTGGCTTTATGCGGCGAGAGCTTCGCATCCTTCAGCCACCCGTAGAACGACTGAAATGTTCCAGGCGTGAGTGAGGAAGCCTGGCATGTCTTACCCGCAGAGCTGATGTCGTATGCTTTCGGAGGGTTTTGGTCAAAGCGAAGCAGGACAGTCTGCTGAAGCGAGCCATCGAGTTCCAGAAAATCCACGCGCATCATCTTGTCGTCAAAATCCCTGTACAAAATGCCGTTCTCGAGGGCGGGCTGCGGACTGCCCGGCACGGTTCCCTCAAACAACGCGAGAAGCGAATTTTGATCTGCATTGCCGACAAACTGCGTGGAAAAGTTCTCTGATTCCGCGGGCGGTGTCTGCGCGTGAAGGGGAATCGCCAGGCAGAGAACCAAGGCAAAGGCAGCGGCAGGCAGGCCGAAGGCTTTCGGTGTCATTGTTGACCTCCGTCGATTTCGGGTGGGGATCCCTGAGCAACGCTAGCGCGCCCCTGCGGTCATGTCCAGACTATTTGCTGAGACGGGTGTTCTTCTCCGACCCGAAGGTACCGCCGCTTTGGTTTCGCCGCCCATCCGCACTGACCTTCCGGCGCAATGGTTGTACGATGTTAGGGCGTACTGAGAGGCGATCCGGACATGAGACTCTATCGCACTGCGAATGGTCCTTTCGTCGAGATGGAAGGGAAGTACTTTCCTATTCAGGGATCGACCTGGGACGAGCTGCTCACGCACGATGATCTCGAATCCGCCCTTATCAAGGTCATTGACTCGGCGGATGGTTCCCACAACGACATCGATGGCATTCTCGCGCCGATCGAGCGGCAAGAGGTTTGGGCCGCGGGTGTTACCTACTACCGCAGCCGCGGCGCGCGCATGGAAGAGAGCAAAGACGCAGGCGGCGGCGACTTTTACGATCGCGTATACACGGCGGCCCGGCCCGAGCTGTTCTTCAAATCCACGGCGAGCCGCACCGTCGGCCCCGGCGGGCATGTGCGCATTCGCAAGGATGCGAAGTGGTCGGTTCCGGAGCCCGAGCTTACGCTTGTCATCAATGCTCGCGGCCGCATCGTCGGCTACACCATCGGCAACGACATGAGCTCGCGCGATATCGAGGGCGAGAACCCGCTCTATCTTCCGCAGGCGAAGGTGTACGACGGAAGCTGCGCTCTTGGGCCATGCATCCTTGTGAGCTCCAGTCCGCTTTCGCGCAACACGGAGATCGTGCTCGAGATCGATCGCGGCGACCGCTGCGTGTTTGCGGGTTACGTCAAGCTGTCGGAACTCAAGCGCGACCCGAAAGTGCTTGTCGAGTATCTCTTCCGCGATAATTCGTTTCCGAATGGATGCTTTTTAATGACCGGAACCGGCATCGTGCCTCCGAGCGATTTCACGCTCGAGGTGGGCGACCATGTGCGGATCGCGATTGAGGCGATCGGGACGCTGGTGAACGAAGTGGCGTAGCCAACTCCGGGATTACTCGGCGTCTTTCACGCAGCGGAACCCGATTCCGCCCGAACGGTCGTAGCCTGGCGCCATGAGCAGATACTTGCCGTGCTCGTCGTTTCGATATGCCTCCGGGAAGTACCAGATCGAGCCCTGCGGCTGGTAGTAGCTGCCGCCGCGGACGATGGCCGCGCGCGTGTGGTCGTCCTCGAACTCCTCGGTCCATTGCCACACGTTGCCCACCATGTCCATCACGCCGTATGGGCTCGCGCCTTCAGGATGCGCATCGACGGCGTCCGGCCCGCGCATGGTGCGTCCATTGTCCGGAGTCGGAACGTTGGCGGCGATCCACTCGCTGCCCCATGGATAAGCGCGCTCATCCGTTCCCTGCGCTGCCAGTTGCCACTCCCACTCGTGCGGCAGCCGCTTGCCGGCCCACTGCGCGTAGGCGCGCGCGTCTTCGAGAGACACCCACGTCACCGGCCGGTTGTCCCATCCCTGCGGGTAGTTCCCATCCTTCCAGTCGCGCAGGAAATTGATCTTGTCCTCAGGGCTGTAGTGCGTCGCATCGAGGAACTGCTTGAACTCGGCGTTCGTGACCGGGTACTTGTCGATAAAGAACGGCTCAACCTGCAGGACGCGGTCGTGGAAGCGGCGCGGTGAATCCTCCCATGGATATTGCACGTCGATGCCCTCGGAGACGTCGCCTTCGATCTCGATTCCGCGCACGCGGAATTCGAACTCGCCGCCGGGTATGCGGATCATGCCGTCGGGCGCGTCCTTCACTGTCGGCGTTGGCTCCATGCGCACGATTGTCTGCGGCAGGAATGTCCACTGGTGCGAGTAGCTCGAGAGCGGCGTGAGCGTCATCTGCGCCATCTTCTGCATCAGCGTTTTCATCGCATCGCCTGGCTCGCCGGCCGTCGCGAGAATCGCTGCGTACCCATGCGCCTCGATGGGAAAACTGAGCACGTCCGCGATGCCGTCGGTGCGCGGCTTCAGCTCAACGCCGTGATAGAGGTCCCAGTAGCGCATGCCCGGCTTTACCGGCATATCGATCTGCGGGCCGGAGATGTCGTATTCCGTGCGGTTCACGATCGTCCACGCCGTTGCGTTTTCAAGCGGCCAGCGGCTCGCGTACACGCCGAAATTCCGCATCGGGTAGAGCGGCTCCCAGTCCGGACTGACGAGGAAAGCGGCGAGCGCGCGCTCCATTGTGGCTACGCGCCGCGTAGCTTCGGCATCGCGCGGCGTTATGCCGTTCCAGAATCCCCAGATGTTTTCCCAGCTCTCCCAGCCGACGCCGTTGAAGAAGGCAAATTGCAGGTCGGCGGTTTTGTCCTCGGCCCAGCGATCGCTGATGTTGACCATGTGCCGGGACTCGAGCCATTTATAGCGGTCAACCATGGGGATGAAGGGAAACGCGTATTGCCCCCACGTCATCACGTCCCATGCGAGCGCTTCGTCGGCAGGGCTGCCTTCCGGCTCAAACGCGAGCGGGTGCCTGATCTTGTCCGCCGCGATCGAGAAGCCCAACGGCACGCCGTCCTGCGTATCGCCGTTGATGCCGTCGGCGTCGATCGCCTTCATGAGGGCGGCAATTGCGTCTGGCCATGGCTTGTTGGGCGCGTGCGTACCCTGGTCCCACATCATCATGGGAAACAGCACGCGCACGCCGCGCTTGTGAAAGTCTGCGACCATCTGCTTTACGCCGGCCACGCCGCCGGGCATCGACTCGACCATTTCAAGTTGGTTGCGATCGTCAACGCCCATGTTCGGGTACGTCGCCCAGATCAGCACCGCGTCGATGCCGCCAAAGCGCTTGTCCAGATCGTCAAGGTAGCGGTCGACAGTGTATTTTCCCGCAGCGGGATCGTAGAAGTAGCGGTCGTGCACCATCATCTGCGGCTGGATGAAGCTTGACTGCGTCCACTTGAGCGCAGGCATCTCGTAACGCGCGGGGTCGAATGCGATACGGATCCGCCGCTCAGTGCGCCAGTGCTCGAGATCCTCGATCCAGCGCTCGTGCATGAATGGCGGGCATCCGGAGGGCGCGGAATCCCACGCGTGGTGCAACTCCATGCAAGGCGGCACTGGAATCTGCTGGTTGCGCGCAGGGAAGGCGGTGTCCTGCGCCGCCATCGAAAGGGACAGCACGGCGAAAAAAGCCCCAATGCATTGAATGCGACGAATCATGGATAGAACATTTATATGCGAAGATCGCGGCGTCAGGGGTGTCGTTCGAGGAACGCGTTAACTTCCGCACGGTTCGGCATCGAAGCCTGCGCGCCGCGCCGCGTTACGGAGATCGCTGAAGCCGCGCATGCAAAACGCGCCGCTTTCCACGGATCCCGGCCCGCCATCAGCGCCACCGCAAACGCGCCGTTGAAGCAATCGCCCGCTGCCACGGTGTCGATCGCCTGAACTAAAAACGGCTTCACCCACCCGGCCCGCTCAGGGGTGGCCACATATGCGCCTTCCGCGCCGCGCTTCAACGCAACGCCCTTCAATCCCTTCGCGAGCAATTCCGCTGCCGCCCGTTCCGGATCATTCGCATCCTGAACATAGAGCGCGGCTTCAGTTTCGTTCGGCGTGAACCATGCGATCTTCGGAAAGATCGATTCAGGCAGCGGCGCCGACGGTGCGGGGTCGAGCATCACGGGGACCCCTGCCGCTGCGCACAGCTCGATCGTATGCAGCGTTGTCTCGATCGGAAGCTCAAGCTGGCAGAGCACCATGCCCGCGGAGCGAATCAGTTCGGCGTGCCGGTCGATGTGCGCCCGATCTACTTTCCCGTTCGCGCCCTGCACGATGACAATGCTGTTCTCGCCGCTGGCAGCGAGAAAGATGTGGGCCAGCCCCGACGAGCCGGGCTCGATCCCCATGCCGTCGATGTCCACTCCCGCCTGCTTTAACGCCGCGAGCAGCGCAGGCCCGTACGCATCGTCGCCGACCTTGCCCACCATGTGCGTGGAGTAGCCCAGGCGCGCCGCGGCCACCGCCTGGTTCGCGCCCTTGCCGCCGGGCGTAGTGGCAAAGCTCGTGCCGATCACGGTCTCGCCGATTGCCGGAATCTTCGGCGTCGAACTCACCATGTCCATGCTGATGCTGCCGACAATCACGATCGGTTTGTGCTCGCTCATCATCCGAGTCTCTCTCAGTAGAGTGGCGCCAGGGCCACCAATCCCAGCCCGAGCAGGAAGAACACGAACATCGCGAAGAGCAGCGGCTTCGCGGCGCGCGGCGCGCCCGCAAATTCGCGCCACACAAACACGCCCCAGCACGCCGAAATCATGGTGGCGCCCTGGCCGATGGAGTAGCTCACCGCCGGCCCGATATTGATGTGAGCCTGGGAGGCCACAAAGTTCGCCACGCCGCCGATGCACCAGATAAATCCGCCAAGCATGCCCGCCACGTGCCACGAGAAATTCGCGCGCCAGTAGTCCGCGCCTGAAACCGGCGGCTTGCCGTCGAGCGGCTTTGCCATCAGCAGCAGGTTCGCGGGAATCGTCGAGAGCGCTACGCCGATTGCAAAGAACAGCGCCACCGCGTAGGGCCCCGCCGAATCGGCTCCTCCCTGTGCCGCAGTGCCTGTCATGGCGCGCGCCACCAGCGGATAAAAGCTCCCCATCAGCAGCCCGGCAACCAGGCTCAGCACAATGCCGCGCGTCGTCGCCGCCGGCGCATTGCTCTCGCGCTTGCGGTAGGCCGCCGCATCCAGAATGATTGCCACCGTCACCAGCGCCACGCCGCCGAACAAGAGCAGTGGGTTCGCCGCCGGGTGCACCAGGTAGCTCGATACCGCGCCAACGATGAGCGCCAATCCGATTCCAACCGGAAACGCCACTGCGAGCCCTGCCACGTCGATGGCAGCAACAAGCAGCAGGTTGGCGACATTGAAAATTGTGCCGCCGCAGACTGCATAAAGAATTGCGGTACCCGGCGAGTGTTGGACTGCGTCGAGAAACGGCGTCCCGGATTTTCCCATAGTGCCGGCGGTCAGCCCTAAGACCACCGCGCCCAATGCCAGCCCCCAGACGTAATCCCAGTAGAAGAGCTGAAACCGGAATCGCGGGCAAAGCTTGAGCGTGTTGGCCCACGAACCCCAGCACAGCATGCTCAGGATCATCAGAAAGAGCGCGGCGTGGTACGTCTCGGGAAGAAACATCGTCAGCCCCTTCGGTGGTTCGTATTCGGGTGAAGAGGAACCATAGCGCGCGGAGCGCTCGCCGGGCAACTAGAAACGGGGACAAAGGGACAGAGGGAAAAAGGGACAAATGACCGAGCCGAAGGCAGACGGTTGATGGCTGAAAACCAGCTCGTCAATGCGGCCTTCCCGGCAGGACAAAATGTTCTGCGCAACGCGGCTCGTAGTTATCTCCCGCCATGATGATCGGACTCTCATACGACGCCGGCTTTCCTTCGATGAGCCGTTGCGGATAGATCGCCCGGGCGCCGCAACTGCAATATGAAACGAGCTCCGTAATGTTGCCCGCATAATTGCGCACCAGCCATGAGAGATTGAGCATCTCGCCGAATGGCAGCCCGCGAAAGTCGAGTTCGAGCCCTGAAACCATCACGTCGTGTCCCGACTCGAGCAGCCGCTTCGTAAAGAGGAAAAGATCCTGAACGAACTGGCCCTCGTCGATTGCGACGCACTCCACGCGCTTGCCGATGCGCTGCTCCGTCGCGGACAGAATCGGCAGCGCAGCCCACGGATCCGAGGAAGGGAATTCGACTGCGTGCATCTTGCCGCAGCCGTTCTGATTGCGACTCTCTACGAGGCCCGCCGCTGCCTTGGTGTCGGCGCTTGGCTTCAACAGCAGCACATATTGCTTTGCATATTGCCGGCGGATTTCGATCCTGCGCAGCAGCTCAGCCGTTTTGTTGCTGCGCATCGGTCCAACGATCAATTCCAGCTTGCCGGGCACAAACGTCTCCGAGGGTCTCATTCTATGGGCAAATAAAGGGTCTCGGATGAAAGTTAGCACACCGCTCGCCAGCTGGTCTGTTGATAACCGAGTCGGAGTCTCACGTCATAGTCGGTAAGGCTATTGCAAGCCACCGAGGCGCGCGAACTCGGCGGTCAGATTTCGAAAACGAGCTTTGTCGCAGGCTTCGCACAAGGTCGGCATGCGATATCCGGCGAATCGGTAAAGGGCACCTCCGCACTTGGAACACGGAACGTTAAGTCTTTGGCCCGGCTCAATTGGCTTTTCAAGCTGCGAATTGAGCCTTCCGGCAAGAAACGCGAGGTGCGCAAATTCGTAGTTCGCATTCCAGATGTAAAAACTGCGAAGATCAGGGAAAGCGGACGCAATGAAGGAGATGTCGTTGTCCTGGAGACGGACATTGAAGATTGACAGGGATGTGAGCTTCCTCAGTTTTCCTAGCGGCTTGAGTGAGGCAAGGCGAAGCGGAGGATCCAAACTCCCGCAATTTCCTGAAAGGTCCAGTTCGTGAAGGTACTTGAGCGACTCAATCCCGTCCAGCGATCCAAGACGAGGAAAGTCGCTCAGGACAAGGCGTTCGAGCCATTCCATGCGAAATAGGGGAGCAAGATCCCTAACCTTGTTTGCCCACACGATCTCAAGCATGGTCGTGTGGCGCAGCCTGTCAATCCCGTCAAGGGAAGAGGTCAACAGATCATAGAGTCGAAGTTCTTTGGCTTGGCAATGCGTCGTCAGATCGCTCCAGGCCCTTTCTCCGACCTTGCGGAAATCCAGCCTGCCCTGAGTCCGAATATCTGCGAGTGAATATGGCCGATCCGCGAGGACAATTGAGGGGTCCATTCGCAACCAGATTACTTCACTGCTGACTGGGCCTAGCCTTTCGCCGCCTTGATCGCCTCCGTCAGCGCCGGCACGACCTCGAACAGGTCGCCCACGATTCCGTAGTCCGCCACTTCAAAGATCGGCGCATCCGGGTCCTTGTTGATCGCAACAATGCACTGCGAGCCCTTCATCCCGACAAGGTGCTGGATCGCACCTGAAATGCCTATTGCCAGATAGAGCTTCGGCGACACGGTCTGTCCCGAGCTGCCCACCTGCCGCTCCATCGGCAGCCAGCCGTTGTCGCAGATGGGCCGCGATGCGGCCAGCTCCGCTCCCAGTGCGCCTGCGAGCTCCTCTACGAGCGGCAGGTTCTCCGCTTCCTTGATTCCGCGGCCAACGCTCACGATCATGGGCGCCGAGGCGAGGTCCACCGTCTGCGCCGATCCGCGGAAGGGTTCGCCAGGCTTCGTGCGGATCTGCGATGCCTCGATCGTTGGCGCGAATGTTGTCACCTCCGCCGATCCGGCTTCTACCGCGCCGGCGCGAAAGGCCCCCGCCTGCACGGAGATCAAGCACGGTCCGTCGCCGGCATGCCGATAGCTGCCGACGAGCCGCCCCTGCATCAACTGGCGCTTGAACGTCGGGCCATCGTCGATCCCCACCACGTCGCTGATCAGCACTTCGTTCATGCGCGCAGCGAGCGCGGGCGCAAAATCTCGCACCTGGTAGGTGTGCGGAAACACCACGTACTCCGGCTTCTCCGATGCGAGAAACTGGTGCAGCGCAGCTGTGTAACCGTCCGATGTGTAGCGCTCCAGAAGCGCGTGCTCAATCCTCGCCACCTTCGCGACCGACTTCGCCGAGGCCTCTTTCGCCAGCGGTTCCGTCGCGGCGCCCACCACCGCGGCATGCAATGCCAGCCCAGCCTTTGCAGCCAAAGCCTGTCCTGCGGCCAGCGCTTCCCAGCTTACGCGGCTCACGCGCCCATCCCGATCTTCAAGCACCACCCAGACGCCGCTCATAGCACGCGCACCTCGAACTTCAGTTTCTCTGCCAGTGTTGCCGCCGCCTGTTTCGCGTCGCCCTCAATCATCTGCGTGGACCGCTGCTTCTGCGGCAGCGCAATGCCATCGAGCGTTGCGACCGGAGCGCCGGCGCCGTTCAGTTCGGCCGCGTTCACCACGCGCATCTCCTTCGACTTCGCCTTCTTGATACCCATCAGCGTCGCGTAGCGCAGCTTGTTGCCGCCCGACTGGATCGTCAGCACCGCAGGCAGCGGCACTTCGATTTCCTGGAACCACCCCGCCTCGAGTTCGCGCTTCACCTTGAGCCCGTCGCCGGTTTTCTCCACGTGCAGGATCAGCGAGGCGTGCGGCACATTCAGCAACTCGGCAAGGATCACGCCGGTCTGTCCGTATCCCAGGTCATCCGACTGGAGGCCGGTCAGCACAAGGTCGGGATTCTCCGGCTTGATTGCTTCAGCCAGGAGCTGCGCCACACCCAGCGCATCCTTACCGCCCAGGTCATCGGCGTCCACGTGAATGGCCCGGTCCGCTCCCTTGGCAAGGGCCTCGCGGATCGTGGTGCCCACTCGCTCCGGCCCGGCCGACAGCACGATCACCTCGCCGCCGTTTTTCTCCTTCAGCTGCAGCGCCTCTTCGAGAGCGTATGCGTCGCTCTCGTTCATCGCGTACTGCACGTCCGACTCCTCAATCCACTTGCCGGAGCCGTCTATGCGCACCTGCGCATCCCGCTCCGGCACCTGCTTGATTGCGACAATGATCTTCATCGAATCTCCGGCCTGACTGGGGCCCTTCGTATTGTTATCAGCGCCGCCCGGCTAGTCAAATTTCGAAGCTATGTCCTTGGATGCGCGCGACTTCCCGGAATTCTGATTTTGTGGCTTCAACTCCCCCCGGTCGGCCCGCTGCCAAAAATCCGGCTCAAAGCCGCTGTTGCGGCCCGGTAAAATGGGTCCGCCGGCGGGCCTCGGGGAACTCGCGTGTACACGTTACCTTCGGGTTATCAATGGCACTAAATGGTAATAAACCTTTTCTTATTGTGGTATTCTGCGCAAAACTAACAGATGCAACAATTTGCTGTGCCAAAAACTCCCCGACTGCCCGGACGTTAAACAGAGCAACATCAGAGACACAACCAGTCGATGCTGGAGAGAGTGACATGAAAGGCCGTAAGTCTGTTGTATTTGCCGTGTGTTTGCTGGGCATTCTGGCCACTCTCGGGCCGGAAGCGATGACTTTTGCGGCGTCGCGCCCAAGGATTTCCCCGGACGCCGTGGCGGCAAGTCCATCGGCGAACGTCAAGGTCGTAATCCAGTACACGGCCACTCCGGGACCGGCGCAAATCGCGGCAGTCAAGAACGTCGGCGGCACCGTCACAGGGCAATTCAAGTCAATCCACGCGCTCTCCGCAACTGTCCCGCAATCCCTGCTGAATAAACTCACGTCGTCTGACCCGTCGATCGTGTACATCTCCATCGACCGGCCGCTCGCGTCGCATAGTGACGACGTTCAGATAAAGGCCGCGGACTACTTTAACGAGCCGATCAACTCGGCGTTCGCGTGGGAATACGGATTCATCGGAACCAATGTCGGCATCGCCGTGATCGACAGCGGTGTGCGTCCTGTATCGGATTTGGGTACCGCGCCGTACAACTCGCTGCAGCCTCGCCAACCGGCTCCGCTGAATTTCGCAAATCTTCCGGGCCAAGTCGCGCCGGGCCACTCCGGCCGCGTTGTCTACAGCCAGAACTTCGTCCCCACAGTGCAGGACGCCGTGGATACATTCGGCCATGGAACGCACGTTTCGGGACTGATTGCCGGCAACGGCTCATCGTCAACCGGAAACAACGATATATACACATATCGCGGCGTGGCGCCGAACGCCAACATCATCAACCTGCGCGTACTCGACCAGAACGGCGCGGGGACGGATTCCACCGTGATTGCGGGTATTGAGCAGGCCATTGCGCTCAAGCAGACCTACAATATCCGGATCATCAATCTTTCGCTCGGCAGGCCCATCTACGAGAGCTACACGCAGGACCCGCTGTGCCAGGCCGTCGAACAGGCGTGGAAGGCCGGGATCGTCGTCGTGGTGGCCGCCGGAAACGATGGCCGCGATCTGAATCTGAATGCCGAGGGCTATGGCACCATCAACGCGCCGGGCAACGATCCTTACGTGATCACCGTGGGCGCGATGCGGTCGATGCAGACGCCGAGGATCACGGACGATCTGATCGCGAGCTACAGCTCCAAGGGGCCGTCGTTTATCGACCTTGTGGCGAAACCGGATATCGTTGCGCCTGGCAATCTTGTGATCAGCCTGCGATTCGGCGGCGATTCGCTTGCGCAGAATAATCCGGACTTCAACACGCCTCGCGATTTCTACCTTCGGAACGGCGGCGACAATCCATCCAATGACTACTTCCCGCTGAGCGGAACGAGCATGTCGGCCGCGGTAACCAGCGGGGCAATCGCCGACCTGCTCGAGGCATTCCCTGCCTTGACGCCTGACCAGGTGAAGGCGCTGCTCATGGTCAACTCGGACAGGTCTTATTTCCCCTCGAGCAGCAGCGTGATTGCGAACGGAATTACGTACCTGGCAAACTACGACGTGTTTACGATCGGAGCCGGTTACCTGGATGTTCAGGCCGCGCTCGAGTATCTGAACGCGTATGGAGTATCGCGGATTCCGCGGGGAACCGCCATGTCTCCCATCGCCGTGTACAACCCCACCACGGGCGACACGACGCTCGTCGTGGATCAAACCGCGCTTTGGGGAAAGAGCGGCGGCTGGGGAGCTTCCGGTGTCTACGGCAACAATGTGTTTGAGGGCGTGGCCGGGTCAACAGCGCTTTGGGGCAAGACTGCGTTGTGGGGGAAGAGCGACCCCGCCGGGTTCAGCGCACTGTTCGGGTCAACCGCGCTGTGGGGCAAAGGCACCCCTGCCGCCGAGACAGCGCTGTGGGGCAAAGGTTCGTCGCAATCGCAGACGGCCCTGTGGGGCAAGGGCGCACAGGTATCGAACGCCCTGTGCGCGCCATTTGAGTACTGATCGAAAGCTCAGAACAAATCTCAGCTTAATTACGCGGACAGATTGCTTCCGACCGAGGGAAGCTCGCTCCGTCGGCGGATGGCCGCGCGAGGGGCCACCGCTCCAAGCAGCAGTGCGGCGCCGATCGCCGTAAACACTCCATAGCTGATGGGTGCGATGATGCCCAGCGCGATGCTCATCGTTGCGGCGAATGACGCCAGGAGGCCCGCGCTCGCCCAGGCGATCAGGCGGGTCCAGGTTCCGGCGAGAAGGGCCATCCCGAGCGCAACTTCAATGACTGTCTCCACGATGGCGAGCGTGGGAATCGCGGCTTTGGGTAGGAACCACACAAGAACTCCCGCATACTGCTCGAAATGCTTCCAGTCTCCCCAGGAGACGTTCCTGCTTCCGTATTGGCCTAGAATCCCGAACCGGTCGGCGCAGGCCACCAGGAACGTGGCCCCGAGTGCAATGCGGAGGAAGATGCGCGAAGACTGAAGGATGTGCTGTTCAGTGATCATGAGAGAAAGCACCCCGGAACAGCCTCGCGGATTTGAGTCTGTCGGGGCCATAGCCAGTCGGCTCGGGAATGGATGACCAGCCGGGGACCTGCGCTGTCCCGGAGAGAGCTTTCGCGGAGTGCAGCGGAACGTGAGCTCACTCAACTGCGCTCAACGCAGAATCCGGGGAGCCCGCCTTGCGCTCGGGCACATTCTCCCGATAGATTGGCTTTACATAAGGTCATAGAATTTGCTCCGCGGCGTTTCCCGAATTGCATCACGACTTGACCGCGAATTACCGAGCCCCAAACAGGTCACGCGAGAGAAAGGCACTCTGCTTATGCGGCCGACGAGCCGGACTGTCCTCATTGCACTCGCAGTAGTGTGCTGGGCAATTCCATCCTGGCTCAGAGGTCAAGCGGGAAACGCGGCCGTGTCCGGCGCGGCGTCTGGAGACACGCAGGCAAAGAGCCAGCGCCGGTTTGTGCTGGATCGCGAAGGACTTCTTCTGGCGACCCCGGACCGCTCGACCTCGATGCGCGTGCATGGGTACCTGCAGGGCGACGGGCGCCTGTTTGTCACCAACCTTGCGGATAAGTCGCATCAGGTATTTCTGTTTCGCCGCGTGCGGCCGCTTGTGGACGGAAAGGTCGCGGGGTGGTTCGCGTACCGGTTTATGCCTGATTTTGGTCAAGGCAACACGGTCATTCAAGAGGTCTATGCGGAAACCACGACGATGCCAAGGTCGGAAATCCGCGCGGGCAAGTTCAAAACGCCCCTCGGGCTGGAGGTGTTGCGGTCAGACCGTGCGTTGACGTTTCCAGAGCGGTCGCTCGTGTCAGATCTGCTGCCGCTTCGCACACTGGGCGGGCAGGTCGAGGGCTCGTTCCTCAGCGAAAGCGCCAATTACGAGGTGGGATTTTTCAACGGCACGCAGGATGGCCAGAATACGACCTTCGCGTGGAGCGGATCGAACGAGGCGGTAGGGCGGGTGTTCCTGAAGCCCCTTGCGCTCTACACCGGCGCGCACAACGAGTTGCTTGGAGTGGGGCTGTCGGGGTCGGTGGGGCATGACCACAATGCGATGCCGAGCTTCAAGACCGTAGGGCAGCAGACATTCTTCAAATACCGCTCAACCGCGCTCGCTGAAGGGCAGCACGAGCGGTTGTCGCCCCAGGCCACGCTCTACCACGGTCCGCTGGGTGTAATAGCGGAGTACGCGGTTTCAGGGGAACCGGCGCACGTCGGGTCCGGCAGCCACACGCTGCAGAACAAGGCGTGGCAGGTTGCGGGGTCCTGGTTCCTGACGGGCGAGAGAAACGTATATGGCATCTTTATGCCGCCGCACAGCTTCAACCCGGCGCATCCGCTGCGGGAGCACGGCTCGTTCGAGATTGCGCTGCGGCACAGCGAGGCCCGCATGGACTCGCACGCGTTTCCGGTGTATGCCGACCCGGCAAAGAGCGCGAAAGACGCGTTGGAGACGGGAGCAGGACTCAACTGGCATGTGAATCGCGTGGCCAAGTTCATGGCATTTTATGAATACACGAGTTTTCGCATGGAAGCGGATAACGTGAAGCCGCTCGAGCCGGAGCGAATGGTGGCCCTGCGATTACAGCTGGCATTCTGAGACGGCTTCCCGAAGCAGGCAACAGTATCGCCCCTGGCCAGACAGACGCAGGCAGGGTGCCCCCTGAGATTTCATCGAAGCGCAACACTTGTCGTCTCCTGTTCTAAAATTTTCAGTATGCGGGTGACGGTCGGAGTTTCGGGGGGAATTGCGGCTTACAAGGCGGCGGAGCTGGTGCGGGCGCTGCAAAAGCTGGGCTGCGATGTGCACGTGGTAATGACGGACTCGGCGCAGCGGTTTGTGCAGCCGTTGACGTTTGCTGCGCTTTCAGGGCATCGCGTGATCACGAGCCTGTGGGACGAATCCGGCACGCCCGAGGCCACGGCGGAGTCGTCGATCGAGCATATTGGCGAGGCGCAGTGGGCGGAGGCGCTGGTGGTGGCTCCGGCGTCTGCGAACACGCTGGCAAAGTTCGCGCACGGAATTGCCGATGACTTCTTGAGCACGATGTACCTTGCCACGGAGGCGCTCGTAGTGGTGGCTCCGGCGATGAACGTGAACATGTGGAACCATGCGGCGACGCGCGCGAACCTTTCGGCTCTGCGCGAGCGCGGCGTGCGCGTAGTCGAGCCGGGGACGGGCGAGCTGGCGTGCGGCATGGTCGGGGCGGGCCGTATGGCGGAACCTGACGAGATTGCCGAGGCGGTGCTCGACGCGCTGGGGCGCAAACACGACATGGCCGGCGAGGTGGTCATGGTGACGGCGGGCGGCACGCGCGAGGCGCTCGATCCGGTGCGCTTCGTGGGGAACCGGTCGAGCGGGAAGATGGGATACGCGCTGGCCGAGGCGGCGCAGAGCCGGGGCGCCCGCGTGGTGCTGGTGAGTGGGCCTGCGACGGCATACCCGCCGGCGAAGTGCGAGCTGGTGAAGGTCACCACCGCCGAAGAAATGCGGGCAGCGGTGCTTGAGCGGCTGGCTGAGGCGACGCTCGTGATCAAGGCGGCGGCGGTGGCCGACTACCGCCCCGTGAAGGTGGCGGAGCAGAAGCTGAAGCGCACCGGGCCCATGACGCTGGAGATGGAGCCGACGGAAGACATCCTCGCCGAAGTGGCGCGCCGGCGGCGCACGGGGCAGTTGATCATCGGGTTCGCGGCGGAGACCGAAAACCGCATGGAGAACGGCCGAGCGAAGCTCCTGAAGAAAGGCGCGGACGCGATCGTGGTGAACGACGTGTCTGGTGACGGCGTAGGGATCGACGCCGAGGACAATGCGGCGACTTTCCTGACGGCGACCAAGGCGATCGAATTGCCGCGCATGGCGAAACGAAAGCTTGCGGACCGGATTCTCGACGAGGTAATGGCGCTGCGGCGGCCGTCAAAGGCAGTCGTCATGGAAGTGAATGGGACAGCCGGACGGGCAGCGCAGGACGAGGTGCTGCGGCAGAGTTTGAATTCTCGAAGGATTGTTATTGAATGAGCGGACTCCAGAGTCCCCAAATGCGAGGGATCCGGGGCACCCGCGGATTGTGATCGAGTGATGGCGGGACTGAGCGCAGAGTGGAAAGAGGCGCTGGCAGCGCGGATGCGATTCTATCGCGAGCTGGGGATCGGGGACTTGTACCGGCGGCCGGTGGATGTCTCGCAGTTCGCGGAAGTGGATCCTGACTCGTCGCCGGTGGCAACGCTGGCTGTGGAAACAAGCGCAGTTGTTGAGGAGACGGTTATTTCGCCGCGTAAGTTGAGTATTGCTGTGAGTCATGCGCCGGCTGTTGAAGAGTCATTTGCGGATAAGGCGGGTGCGCTAAAGATCATCCGCGAGGACATTGGGGATTGCACCCGGTGCGCGCTGCACAAGGGGCGGAACAAGCTGGTGTTCGGCGACGGCAGCGCCGACGCACGCCTGCTGTTTGTGGGCGAGGGGCCGGGCGCCGATGAGGACGCGCAGGGGCTTCCGTTTGTGGGGCGCGCCGGGCAATTGCTGAACAACATGATCGGCGCGATGGGGCTCAAGCGCGAAGAGGTCTACATTGCCAACGTGGTGAAGTGCCGGCCGCCAGGCAATCGTGTCCCGGAGCCCGATGAGGCGAACACGTGCTCGCCGTTCTTGTTCCGTCAGATCGACGTGATCCGGCCGGAAGTAATCGTAGCGCTGGGGGCAACGGCGGCGACCTACCTGCTGGGCCAGCGGCAGCCGCTCGCCGGGCTGCGCGGGCGTGTGCATTCGTTTCGTGGCAGCAAGCTGATCGTCACGTACCACCCCGCGTTCCTGCTTCGCGATCCGCGGCAAAAGAAAGAGGCCTGGGCGGACTTGCAGATCGCGATGAAGGAACTCGGGCTGAAAAAGCAGGGATCAGGGGCCAGGGATCAGGGATCAGAAGGCGGGGAATAACAAACAGCGGGCGGGAATCATCGGGCCGGCGTGGCTGCGCCGGCCTTGCTGTCTTTGGCGATGACGGTGCGCTAGCGGTCGAGCTTGATGTCGGCGCCGGTAGTGTCGTGGTCGATCTGGACGGCAACGTCATCGAAGCGCGGCTTGCGCCAGGCGTGGAAGGGATGCCAAAAGCCGCTCGGCTCTTTGGGGCCGAACATTCCCATGTCGAGAACACCGTTGCCGTTCGAGTCTTCGTAGGCGCTCAGCGCCCACCGGCCGGGCTGTACCTGGAAGTGAAAGGCAGGCGTGTTCGGAGGGTCGAAGCGAACCTGCTGGACCGGATGCGTCAGGAAGCCGGCTGCGTCCCAGAGAGCGACATAGACCGTGTGCTTTCCCGTTGCGCCTGCGACCTGCCCGGAAAGCGTGATGGTGGCCGGGGAAGGGGACTGGCTAACGCCTGGCGCAAGACTACCGAAGAGGATCGCGAGCGCGAACCAGAGCACGCGAAGGATGTAAGAAGTCGGATTATGGCGGTGTGAAATCATGCGTCACCCCAAGGCCTGGATCGTCCAGGCGAGAAGGATGAATCCGTATACGTTAATCAGCAGCGTTCGGATCCAGTGGGTGGCGAGAATTTTGCGCAGCCACGGGCTGGCGGGTCCGCTAGGGTCCTTGCTGAGAGCGGCTTGCCATCGGCCCCAGAAATTTGCCGTGAGCACGAGCGAGGAGGTCTGGCAGGCGAGATTGCCCCGGATGGCCCAGGCTGGCGAGCCTGGAGGGTGAAACCAGAACAGCGTGATCGACCCGGCGAGAGCGAGGCCGAGTGGCGCGAAGACCCAGTAGGGAAGCTTGCGAAAGTGGACCGATTGGATCGTGTGGAACTCCTTCGCGCCGACATGCTGCCATGTGCGGAAGATGTCGACCTCGTGCGCCCAGATTGCGCCGACAAGATAGAACGACAGCGCGAGATTAAGCAGGAGAAATGTGCTCGCGGACATCGGGTCACCTCACGGATGCGACAGGTTCGGCGGTTGAGGCGTTTGACTCGTCGAACACGGCGACTGCTTCTGCGAGCGCGCCTCGCAGGCGGTCGGCGGTCCGGGGCGGCAATGCGGCAAGCGAGGACTCAAAGCGCGCCATACGGGCAGCGGAGACGCTCTCAAGCAACGCGTTCCCTTTGGCGCTGATCCCGATGGCCTTTTCGCGGCGATCCGCGACACCCTCCGAACGGCGGACGAGACGGCGGCGCACAAGCTTCGAGACCATCTGGCTGGCAGCAGGGCGCGACAAGCCGATGTGATCGGCGATGGCGGACAGCGTGCGGGGAACGCGAACAAACTCGAGCACCGCAAGCTGCGGCGTGGTCATATTGGCTTCGTGCAGCAGGCGGAGGGTTCGGCCGGCGTCGTAACGGTGCATCTCAGAGAGGAATTGGCTGACGAGGCCGGCTAGGGGCGCATTGTCGAAAGATAGTTTCATATTCAAAACTATTTGGAAGATAACACGAAATTGGCCGGAAAAACAATCGGCGACATAAAGTGGCGTGGGAATCGGAAGCTGAGATTGATCGAGGGATGAACTGGGCCGAAGCTAGCGGACCCTTCTTTTCCAGTAGCCCGGGTTTCTACTGGCGTGGGCCACGGCAACGATGTAGATTTCGTCCTGCCAGTCCAGGAATACAAGAAAATACGGAAAGGTCTTCAGCAACACCCGGCGAGTTTCGTGCAGGTAGGCAGGGTATTGCAAGGGGCGCGAAGCGGCTGAGACGGCTGCGGACAGCACTTCATCCCGAAAGCGGCGCGCCAGTGCCACGCTGACTCGGGCATACCATGATGTTGAATCATTTGCTTCGCGACGTGCAGCCTTGTGGACCCGGATCGCTTTCATGGGCCGACGATGTTTCGCAAGTCCTGCGTCAATTCATGAAAGGAACACGTCTCGGCGGTGCCGGCCTTAATCTCCGCGACCCGACGGGCGATTTCCGCATCCCATTCCGTTTCCGGGGTGATGACGTCTTCGGGGGTGATGCTCTCCAGGATTGCACTTGCAAGAAGCACCTGCTCTTCCGGAAGGAGTTCATTCGCGAATTGTCGGACCTCTTCGTAGGTGCGGCGCATGAAGCCATTTTAGCGCCGTCAGCGCTTGCGGGCGAGTCCGGCGGCAACGAGCAGCGTTGCAATCGCGAGCCACGAGGCGGCTGGCACCGCGAGATTCGCGAAGGTGGCCTCATGCAGTGACAGCGCCGCGGCCGCGATGGAGTAGACCAGGACCGGGCAGATCGAAAGCACAAGCGAAGCCGCATAAATGGCCGATGCGATCGCCGCCGGCGAGCGCCGCGCTGCGCGTTCACCAAGGAAAAGGCCGAAGAAAGGCGACGCCACCCAGGCAACGAACAGGCCGATCAGCAGGATGGAGTGGTTGTGGCGTCCGGTGTAGAGGGTCAGCGCGACCGCGGCAAGCCCACAGGCGCGGATCGCGAGCCGGGATGCGATGCGCAGCACGGATGGCTTCGCGCCGTCTTTGGACGTGATGAGCCTGGGCATCTGGGCGTCAGCGTTTCTTGTCCGCAAGCGTATCGTCGCGCCACAATGCGACGCCGCCGAGGAGGCCAGTCTCATTCGAAACGATGGACACGTGCTCGGGCAGTTTAAAGTCGATCTTTTTCGAGTTGCCGCCGCCGAGGTAGAGGCGGTCGAAGTTGAACGTGTTCTCGATCTGCGCGATGGCTTCCTGCAGGTGCTTGTTCCAGCGCTTCTTGCCGTACTTATCGATGCCGCGGCGCCCGATGTAATCCTCGTAGGTGTACTTCTTCCACGGGTGGTGGCCGAGTTCGAGCGCGACCAGGCGGCCGGAAGTGAAGATGGACGAGCCCATGCCGGTGCCGAGAGTGATGATCATCTCGATGCCTTCGCCCCGGATGGCGCCGTAGCCCTGGATGGCCGCGTCGTTGGCCACGCGGACGGGGCGCTTCCACCGCTTTTCAAGTTCGCGCTGCAGCGGGAAGCCGGCCCACGTTGGGTGCAGGTTGAAGGCGCTCCACGTAATGCCGCGCTTCACCACGCCGGGAAATCCGACAGAAACGCGATCGAACGCGGGCATCAGCGCGCGCAGCTTGTCGAGCGCGTTCAGCACGAGCCGCGCAGTAGGAATGGCCGGCGTCGGAATGCGCTGCCGCTCGCTCACCGGATCTCCCTTGGCCGAGAGCAGCATGGCCTTGAGGCCGGAGCCGCCAATGTCGATGGCCAGCGTGATGGGGCCGACCTTGCTGGTGGAGAGGGCTTTCGCGGCGGGAGTAACGGCTGCTGCGGCTTTAGGTTTCATCGAACCGAATTGTAAAGGACGAGGGACACAGGGACATAGGGACAAAGAGACAAAGCGGCGTTATCGGCATTGGCCTCGAGTCCGGGGTCATCTCCTAAACTGATGTTTGCCCCAGATGCCTGCCTACTGCGAAGTCGCCCTGCCCGTGCCGCTGGACCGCACGTTTACGTACGCGGTGCGGCCGGATCAGCGGCCCGGACGCGGCACGAGGGTCATTGCACCGTTCCGAAACGAGAAACTGATCGGCGTCGTGATGAGCGTGAGCGACACGCCGCCGGAGGACTTCGAGGCGCGGTATCTCGAGGCGGTTCTCGATGAAGAAGGCGATGAGCCGCTGCTCGGCGAGGGACTGCTCGCCCTGGCCGAATGGTTGGCGGGGTATTACCTCGCTCCCGTGGGCGAGGTGCTGCGGGGAATGATGCCGCTGATGGCCGAGGTGCGGCGGACCGTCTATTACCGCATCACGGACCTGGGGCGGGACGCGCTTGCAAAGCGCCTCGATGGAGACGCCGGCCAGAGGCGAACTCATCGAAAACAAGACCCCGAAAAACGAACTCCGGACCAGCAGGATTTGCAGCAGCGCGTGCTTGAAAGGCTGGCCTCGGGCGAGGCAGTAAAAGTCTCAACGCTGCGCACGGCGACGGCTGCATCGCTGCCGGTACTTGCAGCCCTGACACGCAAAAAGTGGATCGCGCGCGAGACCGCCGCGGCAGAGCGCGATGCGCGGCGCACGGAGCGGTTCGCCGTGCTGATCGAGGAAGCGAGGCTCCCGGAGCTGACCGATAAGCAGCAGGCGATCCTGGCGGAGCTGGCTGCGTGCGGAGGCGAAATGCCGCTGGCGGCGCTGCGCGCGAAGGGCCTGCCGCACTCAACCTTGCAAACGCTCGTTCGCCGCGCCCTGGTGCGCATCGACGAGCGGCCGATGGTTTTCCGGCTGGGCGGCATCGAGCCGGCGGCGCAACCTGACCGGCTCAATGAACCGCAGACGGAAGCGCTGGCCTCGATCGCGTCGGCTCTCGGAGCATTCCGCACTTTTCTGCTGCATGGAGTCACCGGATCGGGGAAGACAGCGGTATATCTGGCGGCGATGCAGCGCGCGCTGGACAAGGGCATGAGCGCGATCCTGCTGGTTCCCGAGATTGGGCTGACGCCGCAGATGGCGGGCCTGCTCGACGCGGCGTTTGGCGACAAGGTGGCGCTTCTGCACTCGGCCCTTACGCCGGAGGAGCGCAGCGAGCAGTGGAGGCGCATCAGGCGGGGCGAAGCGCCCGTGGTGGTCGGCACGCGCTCGGCGATCTTCGCGCCTGCGCCCAACCTCGGCCTGATCCTCGTGGACGAAGAGCACGACCAGAGCTACAAGCAGGAGGAGACCCCGCGCTACAACGCGCGCGATGTCGCGGTGATGCGCGCGAAGCTTGCCGGCGCGGTGGTGGTGCTGGGTTCGGCTACGCCTTCGCTCGAAACGTGGCAGAACGCGGCGGCAGGCAAGTACGCCCGCATCGCGATGAACGAGCGCGTGAACCAGCGGCCGCTGCCCGAGGTCGAACTCGTCGACATGAGGCGCGAGTTCCAGGAGACGGGGCAGGAGAACCTCTTCTCGCGCTCGCTGATCGAGCAGACGCGCGCCGCTCTCGAGCGCGGCGAGCAGGCGCTCATCTTGCTCAACCGGCGCGGGTACAGCTTTGTCGTGCTGTGCCGTGCATGCGGCGCGAAGCTCGAGTGCCAGAACTGCGCGATCGCGCTCACGCACCACAAGGCCGTCGGCGACGAGGAAATAGCACGCGCCGGGCAGCGGCTCGAGTGCCACTACTGCGGCTACAAGCGCACCGTGCCGGAGATGTGCCCCAAATGCGGTTCGGAGCATTTGTACTACCTGGGCGCGGGGTCGCAGCAGGGCGAGGAGCGACTCGGCGAGATCTTCCCCACGGCGCGCATCGGGCGCATGGACCGCGACACGGTGCGCGGGCGGCACGACCTCGAGCGGCTGCTGGCGCGCCTCCACTCGGGCGAGATCAACCTGCTGGTGGGCACGCAGATGATCGCCAAGGGGCACGACATCCACGGCGTGACTCTCGTTGGCGTGGTGGGGTGCGATCACGCGCTGAGCATGCCGGACTTTCGCGCGGCTGAGCGCGTATTCCAGCTGATGACGCAGGTGAGCGGGCGCGCGGGGCGGGGCGAGCTTCCCGGGCGCGTGGTCGTGCAAACCTACTATCCCGACCACTACGCGATCCTCGCGGCGACAAAGCATGACTACGCGACCTTTGTGGAGAAGGAGCTGAAGTACCGTCGCTGGATGCACTATCCGCCGTTCGGCGTGCTGGCCAATGTGCTCGTGCAATCGGAGAAGCTGGAAGAGGCCGCAGGGTGGGCCGGCGAGCTTGGCAAGTGGCTCGAGAAGAACCCGGGCGTTGGCGTGCGCGTGCTGGGGCCGTGCACGGCGCCGGTGGCGCGCATCAAGGGGATTTATCGATTTCACCTGATCCTGAAGGCGGCTTCGCGGAAGGCGCTGAACGCGGTTCTGCGCGGAATGGTGGCGCATGCGGAAGCGGTGGGCATCCCGCGAAGGAATGTGGTTGTCGATGTGGACGCGCAGAGGCTGATGTAGGCGGAGTTTGCGGAATTATCATGCAAACGACGCGCAAAGCAGCTTGCGCACCTCAGGCGACGCTGAAAAGCGCTCCCGCGGCCCGCGACGGACTATGCGCCGCTGGCTCCGTCGCCACCCGTCGCAGCGCCGGCGGAATTGCCTTCGAGCGCGTGCAGGTCCTTGCCGGGCTTGAAGCGAACAGCCTTTCCCGGAGTAATGCTGACCTCGGTACCGGTGCGCGGATTGCGGCCGATGCCGGTCTTGCGAGCGCGAACGCTGAACACGCCGAAGCCGCGCAGTTCGATGCGCTCGCCGGCGGCAAGAGCCTGCTTGAGGCCCTCGAAGACGGTATCCACCGCCGCCTCCGCCTTGGTCCGCGGCAGACCTGTTTTCTCAATCACGTGGTGCACGATGTCCTGCTTGATCAAGGGGAACCTCGCTGTGACGATCGTTGGACTGCGAATGAGCCTTACGTTAGTGATGCTACAGGTTTTGCGCGATTTGGGAAACTGCCGATTTTGATTCCCGTGCGGAATTTGCAGCGTGGGGAGGGAACGGCGTCCGGTCGCCGGGCGACCGAAATGTCACTTTTGGCGGTAGGCAGTCCGTGGCATTGCGTCGGTTCCCGCATGTCCCGTAAGATGAATGCGTTTAACCAGCCTGATATACAGGCAGCATCGGTCGGACGCCCTCGGACGGCACGGGTACGCAAAACTGTGTCCGGCACGCAGGTGATCAACGACCGGGGCGCAATCGAGGTGGTTGCCAGGCTTCACGGCGGCTGCATTGCACGACTTTTTCCCTGGATCCCAAGTGCCGGTCCGGTTGGGCCGAGTTGATTCCTTGTGTTCAGGCCTTGGGAGTAAGAAGTGGCATTGCAGCGAAATCCGCAACCTATTCGTATCGGGGTCCTGTCGGGCGAACCCATTCGCCTTGAAGGGCTTACGATGGTTTTTGAGGAAACGCCCGCTCCCGGCAAGCCGCAGCTGATTCCGCTGGTCGGCACCATGGAGGAGCTTCTCGAGAATCGCAGCCTTGAATACCTGGTCGTGGACCTCAACTCCACCTCGGGCGGGCTGGATAACCTGGAGAAGGTAAAGCGCTCACGCCCGGGCCTCCGCCAGATCGTGATCGGTCCCGATAACAACGACCAACTGGTGCTGGATTCGGTGATCGCCGGGGCTCGGGCATATCTTTATTCCTCGGCCGGTCCGGAAACAGTGCGCATGGCCATCGACGTGGTCGTCAGCGGTTCGATATGGGCGCCCCGCCGGCTGCTTTCAAAGCTTATCGATCAGCTGCTGCGTGTGCCCGAGAGCAAGGTAGTCGCGAAGAAGCTGCGCCTCACAGACCGGGAACGGCAGGTGCTCGGGCTGATTCTTGCGGCCAAATCAAACCGAGAGATCGCGAAGACGCTCGGCATCGAGGAGCGGACCGTGAAGGCCCACGTGGGGCGGCTCATGCGCAAGACCGGCGCGGACAATCGAATTGAGCTCTCCATGCAGGCGTTGAATCAGGCCTTGCTCCCCGAGAGGCCCTCGGACAAGGCGAAGGAAAAGTAAATCCCCGTAATATACGGATTACCTTCGGCAAAAGCCATACGTTACTAAAATCCACAGCCCTTCCGTACTCTTGTACCAAATCGGAGCAAACCCGACACTGAATCCAGAAACAACGCAGATCTGGGGAAAGGAGTTCCCTGGCGGCGTGTAAAGCATGCTCCCAGAGAACTCCTCTTTTTTTGCCTTCTGAGCCCCAGATACCTCCCGCCAGACCAGAATTCCCTCAAATTGCCTGTTTAGACCCAAGGTTCCGGGTGCGCACCCGCAACAGCAATTGGGATAGCCTGTGATTGGACTACGTGCCCTTCCGGCCAGTCCTGCAAGTTATTTCGTGTCCGACACCTTGGAAAGCGGATGCGGCGCGACTTTGACCGGCCGAGGGTGTCCGAATGTACAAGGATTCCCGCGAAACGGGACAGGACCGGGAGAAAGTCGGGAAAGGATATCCAGATGAATAGATTTTTAGCCTCAGTCTGCCTCTGTCTTGTGCTGCCCTGCACGGCGCTTGCCGCCTCCTCTCGGGATGAGCTGCAAACGCGCGTGAATGCGGCAAAAACCGTTCTGGACCAGATCATGGGCGCGCATGACAGCAGCATTCCCAGCAACATCATGGAGCACGCTACGTGCGTTGGCGTCGTGCCGGGCCTGGTCAAGGGAGCATTCGTCTTCGGCGCGGAATACGGGCAGGGCGTCGTAACCTGCCGCACCGGCCATGGCTGGAGCGCCCCGGTCTTCATCCGCGTTGCCGGAGGTTCCTGGGGGCTTCAGGCCGGCGGCTCATCGACCGACCTGGTGCTTGTGGCGGTGAACCAGCAGGGGTTCCAGCAGCTGCTGAAGAGCAAGTTCAAGATCGGCGCAGACGCTGCGGCAGCGGCCGGCCCGGTCGGCCGTACCGGGCAGGCGGCCACGGATTGGAAGATGAACGCCGAGCTGCTGACCTACTCGCGCAGCAAGGGGCTGTTTGCCGGCATCGACCTGAACGGCGCGGCCGTGAGCCAGAATAACGTAGACACTGAGGTCTACTTCGGCCATGAACACCCGTTCGATTCGATCCTGACCGGCACCGTGGACGTTCCCCAGGGAGCCGTGCCGTTCGTGAAGGACGTAGCGCACTACTTTGTCGCAGCCAAACATCGGGAGTAGAGCCGCGGCCAGCGCCACCTTGAGCAGGTCCCAAGCAATTACACTTGTCCTTTGCCCTCAATGATGCGGGAAAGGATTGAGTACTGGGCTGTATTGGCGGTGGCTCGCGCTCTTGCGTGGCTGCCGCGCCCCGCAGCGCGTCTGCTGGTGCGTATTCTCACCTGGTCGGTCTACCTCGGCCTCACGCGCCTCCGCAATGTAGGCGAGCGCAACCTCGTGCTGGCGTTTCCGGGGACCCCGGCCGAAACCAGGAAAAAAATCCTGCGACACGTCTACCGCAACCTTGGCTGGCAGCTTGTCGAGTTCTGCCGCCTCCCACGTTACACCGCCCGCAACACGCATGGATGGCTGCGGACCGAGGGCCTCCAGCACTATCTTGCCGCTCAAGCGAAAGGCAAGGGCGTGCTGGTGCTTACCGGCCACCTCGGCGCGTGGGAGCTGTCGAGCTTCTACCACTCGCTGATGGGCCACCCGATGGGGATGGTGATCCGCCGGCTCGACAACCGCGTGCTCGATGAGTTTGTGAACTCGATCCGCTGCCTGCACGGCAACCGGGTTCTGCACAAGGACGACTTCGGGCGCGGCCTGCTGAAAGCGATGCACGAAGGCGGCACCGTCGGCATCCTGATGGACACGAACATGACGCCGCCGCAGGGTGAATTCGTCAACTTCTTCGGGATTCCGGCGTGCACCGCGACTGGATTGGCGCACGTCGCGCTCAAGGCGGGCGCGGCAGTGGTGCCGGGCTTCTGCGTGTGGGAGGAGGCCGAGCGGCAATATGTGCTGCACTTCGGCCCGGCGCTGGAGTTCGCGAAAACAGGCGATCGCAAGGCCGACATCCTCGCGGCAACGCAGCAGTGCAACGATGTACTCGAGGCCTGGATTCGCCGCTATCCAGACCAGTGGCTGTGGATTCACCGCAGGTGGAAGACGCGGCCGGCCGGAGAGCCGGGGTTGTATTGACCTTGAACGCTGCGCTTGCGTTGTATCCTCGTTCTCAGAATGAAGCTGAGTGACCTGATCGAACGCCTCGGCGGCACGCTTGCCCACGGCAGCCCTGACCACCGTCTGCGTGGCGTAAACTCCGCTGCGCAAGCCGGCGTGGGCGACATCGTCTTCGCCGAAGATGCGAAATCCGCGCGCGAGGCTCTCGACAGCAAGGCCGGCGTGGTTGTGCTGCGCGCCGGAATCGCCGGCAAATTTCCGTCCGGCAAATGCGTCGTGGAAACGCCCCAGCCGCGCCTCTGGTTTGCGCGTGCCGGCAAGCTGCTCAAGACCGCGCTGCCCGTCACAGGCGTACACCCGAGTGCGGTGATTGGCGCCGGCGTGAAACTGGGCGAGGGTGTGACGGTCGGCGCATGCGCGGTGATCGAGGAGAAGGCCCAGATCGGCGCGCGCACGCGCATCGACGCAGGCGCCGTCATCGGCCGCGGCGTGCGCGTGGGCGAGTACTGCTGCATCTATCCGCGCGCGGTTCTCTATCCGGGGACCAGCCTCGGCAACTGGGTCGTAATTCACGCCGGCGCGGTGCTGGGCGCGGACGGCTTCGGTTACGTGCGCAATCCCGCGACGGGCGCCTACACGCAGTTTCCGCAGCAGGGCACGCTGGTGATCGAAGACGAAGTCGAGATCGGCGCCAACACCACGATCGATCGCGGAGCCCTCGCGGAAACGCGCATCCGCCGCGGCGTAAAAATAGACAACTTGGTCCACGTGGGTCATAACTGCGACATCGGCGAAGACGTCATCCTCGTCGCCCTCACCGGCATCTCCGGTTCCAGTTCCGTCGGCAAGGGAGCGCTTCTCGCCGGGCAGGTCGGCATCGGCGACCACGCGCATGTCGGTCCCGGCGTGATTCTCGGCGGCCAGTCAGGCGTGTTCAACGGCAAAACCGTCACCGCCGAAGGGCTTCGTCCGGGCACCGTTCTCTATGGCACTCCGGCGCGCCCGCTCAAGCAGGTGCTGCGCGAGCAGGCCGTCCTCGCGCGCCTTGCAAAGCGGCAGTCGCACGGCGGAAGCGAACCCGGCGAGTAAGACGGCTCGAGCGCCATCCATCCTCCTCGAGCATCTCTTGAATCAGGCCCAGAAAAAAGAGCGCGGCGATTAAAGTTCCGGCCGCCGTTTGCCGATATGCCCCCCTATCAATGCTGTTTCAGGAGGCCGGCAATGGAAATTGGAAGAATCAACGGGATTCCCCCCGTGCCGAAGCTGAGGGCGACGCGGTCTGCGCCCGATGTGGCCGGTGTCAACGCGGTCGAATTGCGCAAGCGGGAGCGCCAGGAGGCGGATATCGCCGACGGAGAACGCGCCGCCCGCGGCCTTGAAGACGAAGAGGAGGCGGAATTGGTTCCGGATGAAGCGGAGATTGAAGAGCCGACGGCCCTTGCACCACCTCAAACCGGAAAGATCAGCTTCTTCGCGTAAAGCCGTCGCGTTGTAGAACTCGCTTCAACTTCCCTGGATCCCCAATCTCAACTTCAATTCGCGGACTCGGTCCCGTGCCACGGTGAGCTGCGTGTGCTGCTCATCCTTGAGCGTGACAATCACCTTGCCGGCGAAGAACGAGTTGAGATCCTGGATCCAGTCGATGTTGACGAGAACAGCGCGATGGATACGCTGGAAATGCGCTGGATCGACGCGGCGTTCGAGGTCGGCGATGCTCTCGTCGACGCAGTGCTGCCGGCCGCCGGCGACTGCGTATGTGAGCTTGTCCTGCGCGAAGAAGTGTGTGACCGCATCCAGATCGAGGAATGAGATGCGCTCGCCCACCCGCGTGGCAATGCGGCGCGGATACTCGTGCCTTTCGCCGCGCAGCGTTGCGGCGAGTTCCTTGAGCAGCGCCGGCAGTTCGGGGCTCTGCTGCCACTCGGGCCTGGCAGCCGGGCGCAGGCGCTCGAGTTTATGCACCGCGCGCTCAAGCTGTTCCGCATCGACAGGCTTGAGCAGATAGTCGATGGAATTTACCTGGAAGGCCCGCAGCGCATATTCGTCGAACGCCGTCGTAAAGATGACGAGCGGTTGATACTTCAGGCGCGACAAAAGCTCGAATCCGTTCATGCCCGGCATTTGGATATCGAGGAAGAGTACGTCGATTGCCTCGGCCTCGGGCGACGACAGGAATGCCAGCGCCTGCGCGGGCTCCGTGGCCGTGCCTGCAACCGCGAGATTGTGAAACAGCGCGAGCATGCGCGAGAGGCGTTCGATCGCGAGCGGTTCGTCATCGACAAGGTAAGCCCGCAGCGGCGCCACCGCGCTGTGCGCAGGACTGTCCATCATCTCGTCTCCGCAGGAAAGACCAGGCTGACCACCGTCAAGCCATCGCGGCGGGCCACGTCCAGCATGCCGCGCTCGCCGAAGAGCAGTTCCAGCCGCCCAATGAGATTCCCAAGGCCGTGATCCTGCGTAATCGCATCGAGCGAAAAGCCGGGGCCGTCGTCGGCCGCTTCGAGCCGAAGATTCGCGCCGTCGCGCGCCGCCCGAATATGAATTGAAGCGCCTTCAGGCCGCTGCGATACCACGTGCTTGACCGCGTTTTCGATGAGCGTCTGAAGAGCGAGCGGAGGCACTTGGTTATCTGCGAGCGAATCCGGCACGTCGATCGTGTAACGCAGCCTGCCGCCGAAACGCGTGGCTTCGATCTCAAGATAGTCGCGGACGATCCTGAGCTCCTGCGCGAGTGGTACAAGCCCGTTCTGATTTGCCGTGAGCGAAAAGCGGAGCAGGGAAGCGAGCTTGGCAACGGTGTCTTCGGCGCGGCGCGGATCGCTTGGAATGAGCGCGGCGATCGAGTTGAGCGTGTTGAACAGAAAATGCGGATGAATGCGCGATTCGAGCGAGGACAGCCGCGCTTCAGCCAGAAGCTTGTACGCTCGCTCCTGCTCCACTTGGCGCGTGCGCAATTCGAGCGTGGCGTATGCGAGGCGGTGCCGCAGCGTCTCATACGTGGTCACGCTAAGCCCTACGACCAGCGTGATGATCAGAGCGAATGGAAACGAATAGCGGAATTCAAGCCCATAATTCCGGACGACGTGCGCGAGCTGAAGGATAACTGCCGCGGCAAGCGCACCAAACGTCGCGGCGCACAGAAGAATCAGGATCTGCGGGACGACGACCCAGCGCCCGAGGCGTCCCGTGTAGCGGTGCGAGAACCAGTTGAGGAGGATCGCGGAAGGCCCCCCGATCATCGCCGAGTATACGAGCGCTGAGAGGAAATGTACCCAGGCATTCGACCACTGCGCGTGACCCAGCACGAGAAACAAGATCAGAACGAGGACGGCCACGACGGGAATGATCCACGCGGCGTGGATCAGGCCTTCGATCATGCCGGATCTGTGCGGTTCGGGGCCGCAACCCGGATCGTATTGTTGCGCAGCCGGAGTCATAGCTGGAATCGCACCCCAAACGAGTTCGCACTCGCGTACGGGGCTGCACCGAATTCGGAGCCGCGCCCGCCGGCCGGAACCTGTACGTGGGCGTACGCAGAAAAATGTGTACCGAACCAGCGGTTCACGTCGAATACACCCGTGTAGCTGTGGTCGTCGAAGTTGGTGACAATCGATCCGGACACGTCCCACTCCTTCCATCCGGGAAGCTGGCGCAGTCTCGATTTTCCCGCATAGAGAAAGCCATAGTGCTGGCGGCCCGCGAACGGCGAAACTCCCGCGTCGCGATAGTAAGGCGTGTTGGGCGGCGTGTAGAACTCGCCGATAAATGTTACGCCGCTGTGCATCACGTACTTGGCTCCCAATAAAAGGGCTTCCTGCTCGCGCCACATGGATTCGCCGTGCACTTCCCAGGCCTGGCCCAGGACGCGCGTAAAAGTGAACCCGCCGAACGTGTCGCTTCCGCGATCGTTTCCGGCTATGAGCGCCGTGTCGAATCCGTATACCAGTACGTTATACCGGAAGGCCGTCGTGTCGTGCAGGTTCGTGCCGCTGCGGGCCAGCTCTGCCGTCGACCACGCGAGCGTAAACGCATGCGGCCCGCGCACGTAGTCGGTCTTGATCATGTCGCGGCCTTCATTCAGGTTCAGGCGGTCTGTCGGGTCGGTAGGATTGCGCGGCGGATCGAGGACGCCCGCGGCGGTAAAGGCATACCCAGTGCCCCATCGCACAAGCTTGCGCCCTGCGGTGAAATCAAAGTCGCCCACGGAGAGGCCTGTGTAAGTCTCGCGCACATGCAGTTGCGTCGTGTTGTCGGTGTAGGTCGTCGTGCCGCCAATCAGGCTCGTCGAGAAGCTCCAGCGCTGCCTGTAGTGCAGGTCGAACGTCGGTTCGACGAGCATCTGGTTGAGCACGGCAGGCACGTGCGGCGCAGTGTTCGCGTAAAACGTCGCATCATTGATAACGGCAATGGAGTAGCGCGTCTCGTAGGCGCTGCCCTCCTGCGCAGGCGGGTCCTGTGCGGCCGCACATTGAGCGAGCCCCGCTGCAACAACACAAAGCGCGATTACGTGAGCCGGATTCATCAGAACCTGTCCGAACGTCCCTGGTAGAAGAGCTTGTCTGGCAGCGCACGCGGCACGGCGCCGGAGTATTCGAGAACGCTGTGCGAGTTGTGCCTGATCTCGTCGTACAGTGTGAGCTTCCGCAGCAGCATTTTGCCGTTCGAATCGACATACTCGTCGAAGGTGGCCGATTTGATGTGTTTTCCCGAAGTCAGATAAAACTCGGCCTTTACCGGCCGCGCATCTTCCGCGCGCACCCAGTAGAGAATGCGCTGGTACGTGGCCCCCTTGCGTTTCGCGGTAAGCTCGAGCACGTAGCACTGCTCCGTGTTGGTTTCCGGGCCAACCTTCTCAGTCCGGACGTAGACCGGAGTGTAGTCCGCGGCGTAGTTCGTGCGCGCCACGTCGCCGTTTGACGCGTCGCCCGAAAGCCGCTCGAGCGGCGTAATGCGCACTGGGCGGCTCGTGTCGGGCAGGTAGATCCACATGTCGTCGCCCAGCATCAGCACGTGCCGGCCTTTCTCGCGTGGTGTCAGGAACTCGACGTAAGTCTTATCCGTGCCTTTCTGCGAAACCTCGTAGAGTTCCTCCTCGTCGGACCTTCCGGATTCGAAGTTCGTGATCTTTACGCGCGTGACGAACGACGGCCATCCATTGCGGTACGTGTCGGAGTGCTTGAGCAGTGCAACCGCGTCGGGCGCGCTTGTTGCTGTCGCCGCGCGGCACACGATCGCGCAGGTCACGAGAAACGCGATCAGAAAGAAGAGAAGAATCGTGCGCAGGGTGCAGTTCACGTTAGACATGGGCGAGAGCCTTCGTAATGCGCAGCCGCGACGCGCGGATCGCGGGAAAAATCGAAGCCAGGGCGAGCGAAACGGTCACCAGCAAGGACGCTCCAACCATGATCCCGGGAATGTGCAGCACGCGGAAGGCAATGCTGTTGGTGTATCCGGGCGGCGGCGGCAAATGCAGGCCCGATGCATTCAGCAGCGAGCCCAGCAGATTGCCCCCAGCCACGCCCAGCGCCGCTCCCATCAGGCCCAGCAGGGTGGCCTCGGTAATGAAGAGGCCAACGATCCACGCGCGCGGCGTCCCCATCGCAAGCATGGTGCCGATCTCACGCATGCGCTCGAACATCGACATCAGCAGCGTGTTCACGCTTGCCATCAACACCATGAAGAACACGATGACTCCCATGAAAACGAAGATCCCGTCGAACATCGAACGCACCTGCCGGTAGTACGTCGCCAGGTCGATCCACTTCTTCATCGTCAGCTGTTGCGAAAACCTGCCGAGTCGCGGCGCCAGTTCGGCGTACACGATGTCTGTGTTCGCGGTCGAATCCAGCCCGACCACGAGATTCGTCACGCGATCGCTCTGGAGCAGCCGCTGAGCCGACGCGAGCGTGATGCGCAGGTAGCGCGCGTCAAGATCGGCGACCCCCGTGCGCACAATGCCCGCAATCTGCACATCCACGCCATTCAGCGCGCCATCCGAGGTCACGGCGAGCACGGTAAGCCCGTCGCCGACCTTCACGTTCATTGACTTGGCGAGACCCACGCCTATGAGCGCTTCCACATCGCCGTCGGCCTTTTTGGTGAAGTTCGTTCCGTTCACAAGAGATGGGTCGAATCCAAGACTCGCTTCGGCAGCCGGATCGACAGCGCTGCCTATAAACACAGACGACTTGAGCCCGTTCGAAACCATGCCGTAGAACTCGACGCGCGGCGCAATTCCCTTCACGTGCGGCATTGCGTTTGCGACCGATGCTACCTGGCGCCAGTTTTCAATTCCCGTATCGAGCACGCGCACTTCATCGCGCCTGAAGTGTTCGGCGGTAAAGATCTGCAGGTGCCCGAGCCCGTTGCGAATAGTGCTCTCGCGCAGGCCGTTTGACATGAAGCGGAAGTATCCGCCTGCAAGCAGGAGCGCGGCCACGCCTCCGCCCACCATCATCAGCGTCATCGCCGTGCGCCGGCGGTTGCGAAACACATTACGAAATGCAAGCAGCAGAAACTTGCCCATGGCTTTCTCCTTCGAGAACGGAGTCGGACGCAATGCGGCCGTCGGTGAGGCGGATGATGCGCGCAGTGTGCTCGAGCAGGCGCTGGTCGTGCGTCGAGAAGATGAATGTGAGGCCTAGCGCGTGGTTCAGATCGCGCATCAGGTCGATCAGTTGGGTGGCGTTCGCCGTGTCGAGATTTGCGGTGGGCTCGTCGGCCAGCACCAGCGCAGGCCGATGCACGATCGCGCGCGCCACCGCAACCCGCTGGCGTTCGCCGCCACTCAGCAGATCCGGGCGCTGGTCGGCGCGCTTGGCCAGTCCCACGCTCGCCAGCGCTTCGGCAACGCGCCTCCGGCGCTCGCTGCTGCCCGCTTGCTGCACGAGCAGCGGATACTCGACATTTTCCGCCGCCGTGAAGACGGGAATCAGGTTGAAGGTTTGAAAAACGAAGCCGATCTTCTCCCGCCGCAGTCTCGTAACGCTTCCCTGGCTCAGAGCACTGGTATCTGCGCCTTCAATGCGGACTCGTCCCGCGGACGGGCTGTCGAGGCAGCCGATAAGATTCAGCAGCGTAGATTTGCCGCTGCCGCTGGGGCCGGAGATGGCAAGAAACTCGCCTGCGCCGACGCTAAAGCTCACACGGTCGAGCGCCTTCACCTCGCTGTGGTCCATCGCAAACACGCGGCTTACGTTTTCCACGCCGACGAGCGGATCCGTTTCGCGCATGGGTCGGTTTCCTTCCGGAGCGGTTGCTCTGGCAAGGAAGTTAGCGCGGTACGATTCGCACAGGCGCGGGCTTTCGGATGAGGGGTCGATTGAAGTGGATGAACCGTCGCAGGAAGGGAACGAACCGGGCGGGTACGATCCTCGAAAAGGAAGTGCTTTATTGAGAGCGCAGAATGCCTTGGGCAGCCGATGCGGTTTACATTGATGCCAACAACGCAAGCTGCCGGTCGCTCTCTGCAACGCCGGCATCGACGCCTATTGTGGCGTACAGCTCCTTCGCCTCCTGCCAGAGCTTCCGGGCGGCAGCCACCTGCGCAGGATCGCTTTTAAGGAGCGCGAAGCCCCTAAGCGTATTGGCCAGGTCGAGCGGGCGTGTCAGGTCGTGGCTTCGATAAATCGAAAGCGCTTCCTCGTAAGCCGCCTCGGCGGGCAGGGGATTGCCCAGTTTGCGGAGGGTGTCTGCGAGGTGCCGGACGGTGTGTGCGAGCAGCTGAGGATCGTCAGCCTTGCGGCACGCCGACACGGCGTCTTCGTAGTGCCGCCGGGCTTCGAACATCTCGTCCTGGTCGCGCTTGATTTGACCCAGTCCCGCAAGAGAACGCGCCAACGCTTTCTGGTCGCCGGATGCGCGGGACAACTCGGCGGCTTGCGCAAAGTTTCGTTCCGCATCGACGGGGCGATGTTCGTGGCGCGCGCGGTAACCCTCTGTGAGCAGGTCAGCCGGGGAGGTCGTCATGATGCCAGATTAGCCCGAATCTCATCGAAAGTGTTGAGGCGAGTTCCCGCAGGATTAGCGTCTCGCCCTAGGCAGTGATCGCAGGGAACGTGATCTGTGCGAGATCGGGCCAGGCGAAGGCCTCTTCGAGCAGCGTCAACCCGCCGATCACTATGTCTTTGGTTGCTGCGTGGTGCGCGCCGGTGCGGATATAGAAATTCTTCGACGGATTCTTCTCGAGCACCCACACTGCCATGCTTCGGAAACCCTTCTGCCGCAGCAATCGCACCAACTCGCGCAGCAGTCCCGCTCCGATCCGCGCTCTCTGCGCCTCTGCGAGCAGGTAAATCGCGTAGAGCTCCGCGTCGCACTCTTCTACGGGCTCGCGGATCGCTCCTCCGGTAATGAAACCGACCACGTGCCCATCGCGCGCAGCGACGAGGCAGTCATTGGTCTCCACCAGCGACTCCCACGCCTTTGCTCGCGCGGCCTCATCCAGCGATTCGAGATACGCATCCGGCACAATGCCCGCGTACGTCGTGCGCCAGCTCTCCACGTGGACATGCGCGATTGCCGCTGCATCCGCGCGTTCGGCCTTCCTGATCACGATCATCTTCTCTTACTCGTAACGCAGCGCTTCCGCCGGCAGAATGCGCGCCGCCGTGTGCGATGGATACAGCGTCGCCAGCAGCGAGATCCCGATCGACACAGCCGCAACAATGATTCCGTCAACAATGCGCGGCGCAAACGGCAGCGTGTCGATGGAGTAAACGTCGGGCGAAAGCGGGATGTGGTAATGCCCTCCAGCCCACGATGCAACGTAGCCGAGAACGAGACCCAGCAACGTGCCCACAATGCTGATCAGCAGCCCCTGCAGCAAAAAGATCCGCCGCACCTGCTCGGGCGCAACGCCGAAGCTCATCAGCACGGCGATGTCGCGCGTCTTCTCCATCACCATCATGGTGAGCGCAATCAGGATGTTAAGCGCAGCGACAACCACAATCAGCGCAATCACGATGAACGTCACGTACTGCTCGAGCCGCAGCGCGCGGAACAGTTCGCGATTCTGCTCCTCCCAGTTCGTCGTCTGAAATCCTTTGCCGGCGGCCTGCTCAATCTCGCGTGCGATCTGCGGCGCGCGATTCAGGTCATCCACCTTGAAGCTGATTACGGAAAGAACGTCCGGTTCATCGAACAGCCTCTGTGCGTCGGCAAGGCGGATAAATCCCATCTGCGAATCGTACTGATAAAAGCCCGAGTGATACGTGCCCGCGAGCCGGAACGGCACCCACTTCGGAATTACGCCATACGGCGTCAGCTCGCCTTGCGGGCTGATCAGCGTCACCTTGTCTCCGACTGTCGCGCCAATCGTGTCAGCCAGGTCCTTGCCCAGCACAACCGGCGGCAACTGCGTGGGCGAAGCTGGCTGCGTCTGCGGCCTCAGCGCGTCAATCGCTCCGGGTGTAGCCGTCTTGAGCAGGGAGCTCACCGTCATTTCCTGGTCGGGGAGAATTCCCTCAACCAGCGCGCCGCCATCGCGCGCGCCGCGTGCCACCAGCACCTGCTCGTATAGGCCCGGCGCGGCCGCCGCGATGTGCGGCAGCTTACGCAGGCGCTCGATCAGCGGCTGCCAGTCGCGAATGCCGTCGGCCTGCACGCGCATCAGCTCCACGTGCGCGGTTGTATCCACGAGCCGATCCTCGAGGTCGCGCCGCATGCCGTTCGTGATTGCCAGCGCGATGATCAGCGCCGCCACACCCGCCGCCACACCGGCAATCGAAATCGACGTCACCACGCCGACAACCGCCTGCCTTCGCTTTGCCCGCAGGTAGCGCGCCGCGACAAACAGTTCGAAGCGCATCGCGCTACTTGGCTCCGGTTGCGCCGGCAGAGCCGAACAGTGTCTTGGCCAGCCCAATGTTCTCGTGCCGGTCGTAGGCGCGCACCGTGAGCAGGTGCTCGCCACCCTTGTCCTTGAATGCCGAAGCCGGAATCTGAAAATCGTAGTGTTCTTGCCGCGAATCGGAAAGCTGTCCCACCGGATCGATAAACTGCCACGGGCCGGCGTCGAGCGAGTACTCCGCCTTCACCACCGGCGACATCGCATCTTCCGCATCGAAGCTCACTGTCGTCGCGCAAGGCGCCTTCGCGCACGATGCGGCCTCGGTTGCCTTCAGATTCATAATCACCGGCGGCGTGGTATCAATCTCGAACCGCTCGCTGACCTTCTCGCCCGTCAGCGCCTCACCCGGCGTGTGCGACGGCGCATCGGACGCAACCACCTTCAGCTCGTAGCCGCCGTCGGGAATCAGCGTCTGGTCGAACGTGTAGGCCTTCTCGGTGATGTCATCCTTCAGCAGCCGCCACACGTGCTCGCCGTCGCCGCGCAGGAAAAGTGAATAGGTCAGGTCGTCTCCGTTGTCATCGTGCGCAGCCCAGCGCGCCGTCACCGCGGTACGATCCTTGACCGCTGCAATCGTGGAAGCGTTCGTTGCATCGAAGCTGATTGCCGTGTTCTGGCTGGCCGAGGGCAGCGAGATGTTGATCGTCTGCGGCTGGCCCTGCGCCTGGGGCTGCGCGTTCATGCGCGCCCCGGGCACAACAACCACGTCTTCCACCACCGGCGCCGCATTCACCGGCAGATAATTCACGCCCACGCCGCCGAGCAGGCCGTCCTGGTGCAACACCGCCTTCCATTGAATAAAGCGGCCCGCGGGCGATGCGACCGACCCGTTCCTCACCGGCTCCCAATCCGACCATCCACGCACCGGCTGCGCCACGTTGCCCGTTCGCGTCAGCAGATCGTACCCCGTCGATCCCGGCTCCACCTCCACGCGCCCATAACGCGCCAGCGCGCCCGCATCGAGTACGTCGCTCAGGTATTCGTGCTTCTCGGGCGCGCCCAGCGAAACCAGCTTGCCCGTGTTTCCCGTGCCAATGAGAACCGCCTCCGGCGATTGCGGCGCAACCGCGAACGCCAGTCCCTGCTGCGCCTGCAGGTGTCCGATGTCGGCATAGTCACCGTTTTCGTGAATTCTGAACACGCGGCCGCGATTGCCAGTGAGCGCGAGCAGCCCGTCGCTCCGCGCGGCCAGGGCGTACACCACTTCGTCTTTTCCGGTCCAGATCCTGCGCGGCGCCTGTCCTTCCTTCAACGCATAGATATCCGTTCCCTCCGGCGCCGACGTGCTGGCGTTCGCGGCCTGCAGCGACCCTGGTTGCACCACGGTGAACGTGACCACACCCGTGCCCTGCACAGGCAGCGGGGGAAGGGGATTGTGCGTCTTGTCCCCCACGCTCGCGGCGTAGATCGTGCCGTTGTCGCCGATCGCAATTGCTGGAATCTCGCGTCGCGGCGCTTCAAACAGTACGTACCCTTTGCCTTCAGGGCTGATGCGGTAGATCAGCCCGCTCCCGTCCGAACCGGCGATCAGGTTGCCGTGCTTGTCCCATGCGAGGCAGCGGATGTGCTGCTCGTCGCTCTTGAAGAACTCCTCAGGCGCCGCGCCCGGCTTTGCGGGATCCACACGATACACCGCGCCCGGGCCTCCGGTAGCGATATACAGTCGTCCCTGCGGATCGAAGGTCATGTCCCAGACGTAGTGCGATACTCCGTCCGGCTTTTCCGGTGACTTCTCTCCAGCCGCTTTCGCGGAGGCCGGCTTCGGCTCTTCCATACCCATCGCACCCGGAGGATTGAACACAACCGTTGCATTCGACTCATCCTGCTTCGCAGTCGCGGCGGGGTTCAGTTTGTAGACCTTCCCGCTCGGCATGGCCGCCGCGTAGAGCGTGCCATCGGGCCCCAGGCGCACCACCTGCACGCTCACGTCGCGCGTCTCAAAGATCGTCGTCGCCCTGCCATCCGGCGCAATGCGCTGCACCAGTGCTGGAGTCCCCGTCCCCACGTAGGCATTGCCGCTCTTATCAACCACAATCGACCACACGAAGGTCGAAGGTGTCGTGGCGATCTCTTTAAGGCCGGGCGCCTGGTGCAGGTGCCCGTCGCTGGTCAGCGCAACTCCTTCGGGAGAACCTTTCTCGAAGTCTTCGAGGTGCGACTGGGTCCAGAGGTGCGTGCCCTGGCCCAGGGCAGGAGGCGCACCTGCGCCGGCAAGCAAGGCAACCAATGCGGCAATCGGAAAGCAGAGACGAAGGCGGTTAAGTCTACAGTCTGCAAAGACCATGCTGCTGATGAGTCTACTAGAAGGAAGGCAGGCATCAGGGATCGGGGTCCAGGGATCAGGGACCAGGGACCAGGGATCAGGGACCAGGGACCAGGGATCAGAAAAGCAGAGAATAGGAAACGCGACTTATAGATCGGTGAACCCGGGGGCGTATGACTGAAGACTGACTACTAATCACTGACCACTAATCACTAATCACTGATCACTGTCCTCTAAACTGAATGATCCTTCTCCGGTCCCGCTTGCTCGGCCGATGCGTGGGCACCGGCGCAAACAGCTGCATGGCCTTGCGCTCTTCCGCCGCGCGGGCTCTTGCTTCCTTGCTCGTTTCCGTTTCGCGGTACAGAGTATGCGCAACAACCGCGGGCCCGCGCATTTCGCTCAGCGCCAGCACCTCGACCTCGAATTCGCCGCCTTCGTTCTTGATGTGCAGCATGTCGCCCACGTGCACATCGCGAGCAGGTTTTGCCTCGATCTCTCCGGATCGAATCCGCCCCAGGTCGCAGGCCTTTGACGCCTGTGCGCGCGTCTTGAAGAATCGCGCCGCCCAGAGCCACTTGTCGATGCGGACTGTTGTCATAAAAACAGTGATCAGTGATCAGGGATCAGGGTACAGCCTTTGGCATAGAATCCAACTCCGGATCGATGGCCAAGTCACCTGAGCAGACCCCGCAGGAAACGAGGGTGACAACTGATCACTGACCACTGACAACTGAACACTGGCGGTTACTTCTCCGCAGGGCTCACCCAAACGTACAGAAACTCCGCATCGCTCGAGGTCGCCACTTCCATGCCGCGCTGGCGCGTGGCCCGGTTCAGCGCCGAGCGGATGTTCTCCTTGGAGTCGGGCAATTCAGAGAGCGGAATCCTGAGCGCCGACCCGTTGGCAAGCTGGTCCAGATCGCTCAGCAACTGCGTGACAATGTGCTTGTGCTTTCCATCGCGACCCTTCGGCACATCGCCCTGCAGAATGGACTTGAAGTTCATCGGAACGGTTTTTGAGTCCTTTGGTGTCATTGCCATTCCCCGTTGATTGACCTCCTATTTTGCCGTAAACAATCCCAGACGATCAACAAAAATCGCGCTAACCTATCGCAAACCTATCCTATAAACAAGTAGACGCTGAATTCACGAGTGGAGTTGCACGCCCTGATCTGCCGTTGTGCAGAGTGCTCCAAAACCATCCAAAAGCCCATCTAAACCACCGGCTATCTCCGCACAATCCACGGGCATTCCGCTGCATAAATTGCTGAAAATCATGTGCTTAAAGAGTCTCCCCGTACGGGAGCCACGGTGCTAGCTTGGCAACAGAAGAGGTCGAATATGCCGATGCACTTTCCCACCGTACCTTTCGCATCAGGCCCCCTGCAGGCACTCTCGGCGAGCCAGGAATCCATCCCTCCGTTGGCGCTGATCGTTGACGACGAGCCGGTCATCACCGAGACCCTTGCCGCCATCCTCAACGGAAGCGGACTCGCCGCCATGACCGCCCCCAATGGTGACGTCGCCCTCGACACCGCCATCCTTATCCCGCCCGAGATCCTCATCACCGATCTCTCCATGCCCGGAATGAACGGCCTCGACCTCGCCATCGAGATCAAGCACCGCACCCCGGACTGCGAAGTGATCCTGTTCTCCGGCAACGCCACGGCCGCGGACATCGCTTCGCGCGCAAGCCAGCTCGGGCTCACCTTCGCGATGCTCGTCAAGCCCGTCCATCCTGTCGATCTCTTGTCGTGTGTATTCGAGGCGCTCGCGAGAAGGGGAAACAGCCTCCCGGCGCATGAGCCGGTTCAGGATTCAAGCCTCTATGACTATCTCGCCTCGACGCGCAAGCAGAGCGACCGCTACTCGCCGGCAACCGGCGTAACCACGCGCTGGAAGATGCGGCTTTCCGACCCGGTCGCCTGAACCGCGCCCGCATGCCGGCCGCCCGCGCGATTCCGCACCCCGCCCCACGCGCCTAATTCGACAGCACTGCGCGGTACCGCACCTTGTTCTTCTTTACCTTTTCGATCGCGTCGTTCACCTTCGACATCGCGAAGAGCTCCGTCTTCGCCTTCACCCCGTGCCGCGCGGCCACGTCGAGCATCTCGCGCAGGCGGTGAGGCGTGCCGATCGGGCTTCCCGTCACTGTGCGAATTCCCGAGATCATCGGGAACGCCGGAATCGTAATCGGCGCCGGTGGAACGCCGACGAAGCACAGAGTCCCCGTGGGCCGCAGCGCCTGGAGATAAAGCCCCCAGTCCTGGTTCGCGTTCGCCGTATTCAGAATGAAGTCAAACGAGCCGGCAAGCTCCTTCAGCGACCGGCTCTCCAGCGTGTTCACAAAATGGTGAGCGCCGAGCCCGCGCGCCTCATCTTCCTTGGCAGACGAAGTCGAGAAGGCCGTAACCTCCGCGCCGAACACCTTCGCAAACTGGATCGCAATATGGCCCAGACCGCCGATGCCGATAATGCCCACCCGCGACGACGGGTTCACTCCATGCGTGCGCAGCGGGCTGTAGACCGTGATGCCCCCGCACAGCAGCGGCGCGGTCGCCTGGCTGTCGAGCGAATCGGGAATCGGAATCACAAACCGCGCATTCGCCCGCACGCGGTCCGCGTACCCGCCATGCCGGTGAACGCACGTCGCTTCGGCCTGCAGGCATAGATTCTCCATGCCCCGGGTGCACCATTCGCACTCGCCGCATGAGTTCGACTGCCACCCCAGCCCCACGCGCTGGCCTGCCTTGAGCGTATGCACGCCCGCGCCGACGGCGCTCACCTTCCCGATCACCTCGTGCCCCGGAATAAACGGATACTGGCTGATCCCCCAGTCATTCGAGATCAGGTGCAGATCGCTATGGCATATCCCGCAGTGGGAAATGCCGATCTCCACTTCTAGTGGGCCCAATGTTCCCGGCTCATAGCGGAAAGCCAGAAGTTCAGCTCCCGCTGCATGTGCTGCTAGTCCTTGTATTGGGGCCATATCCGATCCGGATCCTCGCTTGGCGCTCAAATGGGTTCCGGCTGAAGAGACAATGCCGGTGATGCGACCGCTCTGACGCTGCCCTGAAAACTTTGTAACTCGGCTGAAGCTAGTTTAACCCGCCTCCCGGTTCTATCCGCAGGCTCAAAACCTGAAATCCCGTCAGCACCCCGCCCGCCGGCGCCGACGACGAAACCTGCGCCGATTCGCCGTTCAATGTAACGTCCTGGGCCGCGCGCAGAGGCTCAAATGCATTGGCCATCGAGATCGGCAAACTCGAGAGCGTCTGCCCATCCATTCCCGCCTGCGTTTCGGGAACCAGCAGGCTCACGTAAATCCTGTCGGCCGCATGCGCGCTCCGAGCCTCGGCCAGCGCCGTCTCCATGTTCATCGGCCGCGGAACCAGCCGCGGCTGATCGAGCGTGCGGTCCAGCGTACCCGCATCCGATACCAGCACCCGCAGCGTCCCCGGCTCCAGCCGCGCCGGCAGCGTCAGCGGAATCCGCACGTTCCGCTCCGGCTGTTGCCACGGCCGCAGCGTCGCCTCAAGCATCACCGTGTCGCCCGGATGCACAATGTTCGCCGAAATCAGGCGCGCCGACTCGAGCTCCACCGACACGCGCCTCGGAACCGCCTCGATATTTACGTTCACGTCACGGATCGCGCCCCTGCGCGCACCGTTCGCGTAGAGCCTGTTAAACCTATCGGCCGCTTGCAGCGCGGCCATCAGCGACGCTGGTAACGCCTCTCCGCTCGAAGCCCACACGTCCACGGGAGCCGGCGGGTATCCGTCCACGTCCACGTCGCCTGTAACGTGGTAACTCGTCTCCGCAGTGCTCTCATTCGTCTCGAGCAACGACTCGTACAGACTCACCAGCACCGCCTGCGGCGTCAGCGACGGCATATCCAACACGTCGATGTTCAGCTTCCGCGGCTTGCCCGCCCCATTGATGTCAATGTGCACCGGGATCATCCGCGCCTGCGCCCCGAACACGCCGCGAATCGCCGAGTCGCGATCCTCCGTGAACGCCCCGATCGGCGCTCCCGTGTTCACAATCTTGAACGCGTTCAGCGGCGACGCCAGAGTGGCCACCACGTCCGCCGTCGTCATCGGCAGCGAAACCGGACCCGCCTGCAGAATCGGATGCCCGCACGCCAGCAGCTGCTTCGGGTCAACGTAGGTGACCGTACACGTCGCGGCAATCTGCAGGTCGCCACGCACCAGCAGCGCGCTCACCGCGGACCCCGGCTCAATGCTCGCAATCGCCGCCGGGTCAGCGGCGCCCGCCTTGCCCGAACCGGCCTTCCCGGATCCGGCGATTGACGATCCCCCCACTCCCCCGGCCGTCACCATCTCGAGCCCCGTCCCGGCCACCTTCTCCTGCCACAGCTTCACGGCCTCGGGATGAAACCCGCTCATCACCAGCGGCGTCTCCATCGCCTGAAAATTAGTCTCCGCCCCCTGATCCCTGATTCCTCTGTCCCGGAGCCTGCCCTGAGCGAAGTCGAAGGGTCCCTCTGTCCCTCTGTCCCTTTGTCCCTCTGTCCCGGAGCTCGCCCTGAGCGAAGCCGAAGGGTCCCCGCCTTCCGCTCCCTGCAGCGGCAGATCCTTCACCTCCAGCATCTGCTCAATCGGCGTGATCCCCGCGATCGGGTCCTTGCTGAACTGCCCGATGCGGTACGACAGCGACCCCACCAGCTTGCCGCCTATGTAGACCGGGCTCCCGCTCATCCCCGCGACAACGCCCGTGTACTCCGGCTTCGCCCCGTGCAGTTGCGCCAGGATCAGGTCGTGCCCCGGCCCGCGCTCGTTGCGCAGCACGCCGAGAATCTCCACCTGCATCGGCTCGGGCTTCGTGCCCGTAAACACCGTCCACGCCGTGGCCGTCTGCCCGGCGTGCACATCCTTCAGCGGAAAAATCCCTCCCGAGGAGGGCGGAGGCCCCGCCTGAGCTGCCCCGAAGGCGGGCGTCTGGGCGGCAATTGTTGAGCTAAGGCACGCCGCTGCAAGCAGCGCCGCCAGCGCGAAGCAGCAGATTCGGATGTCCTTCAAGCCGGTCCCCACGTCTATAACTGTAAACCGGCCCCTCGGCCCCGACGACCGGCTCCCTTTAGTTCACGGCATTGCAAAGGTTTGCTCCCGGGGGTAAGCGGGGCGTTAAATTAGATCGTCTATTCGATATGCTCGATATGCTCGTCTGCACAGAGGTTTTCATGTCCACACCGTCTCCGCTCGTTCGCCGTATCACCCGCAGGCTGCCGCTTTTGGCGCTTCTTTCCGTTGCGGTCATTGCTGTTATCCCCATGTGCGCGGCGCAGAATCCCGCCCCCGCCCAGCAGCAGCCCGCCCAGCCGGCCCAGCCCGACCAGGCCGCGCCCGATGCCGGCGGTCCCGGAGCAGACAACGGGGCCATCGCCCTTCCCAAAAAGAAGAACGCAGACGAACCGCCGCCGCCCCCCGCGCCCACCGAGCCAAAGTTCAAGAACCCCGAGGGAGCCGGCAACTACTCGATCAAGATTGAAGTCCCCGAGGTCACGGTGGACGTAGGCGTGATCCTCGAAAAGACCCGCACGTTCGTCCCCGGCCTCAAGCCGTCGAACTTCAAAGTCTTTGAAGACGGCGTCGAGCAGAAGATCTCCGGCTTCAAGCGCGTCGAAGCGCCCATCACCGTGCTCATCCTCTGCGAGTTCGCCGGAAGCAACTACACCTACGCCTTCAACTACGACATGCTCAACGCCGCATGGTCATTCGCCAACCAGCTCCGCCCCCAGGACTACGCGGCCCTCATGACGTTCGACATGCGCACCCACATCATCACCGACTTCACCCAGGACAAGCGCCAGATCTACGACGCCATCCGAACCCTCATGGTCCCCGGCTTCAACGAGCGCAACCTGTTCGACGCCATGTCCGAGGCCGACGACCGGCTCAGCCGCATCCCCGGCCGCAAGTACATCGTCCTCATCGCCTCGGGCCGCGACACGTTTTCCAAGATCACCTGGGACAAGTGCATGCAGAAGATCAGGAACACGCCCGACATCACCGTCTTCGCCATCTCCACCGGCGGAGCCCTCCGTGCCATCACCGAAGGCGGCCCCGGCATGGGCCAGCAGATGCGCAACCTCGACTACCTCCAGGCCGACAACCAGATGAAGACCATCGCCAAGATGACCGGCGGCGCCTGGTACGAACCCCGCTTCGCGGCAGAGCTGCCCGACGACTTCGCCGACATCAACAAGAACATCCGGTCGAAGTACGAGATCGTCTACCACCCCAGCAACCCCAAGCAGGACGGAACCTACCGCAAGCTCCGCGTAGAGCTGGTAGACGACGAAGGCAAGCCCCTCCGCTTCCAGGACGAAAAGAAACACCCGCTGAAGTACGACATCATAGCCCGCGACGGCTATCGCGCCCGCCCCGAAGTCGAGTGAGGCCCGAAGTGGAGTAAGGAAGTTCGCCATCGGCACGATTCCGCGAAACGCCCATCAACTACCGCTCGCCACCATGGCAGTTTCCGGGTTGTTGTATCCCGCTTCCGGGCTTCTTTTCAGGGCGCGGCTTTACACCTTGCTGAAAAATCCCGCAGCTAGGGCTTTGTAACAGGGCACGAGTTTACTCGTGCCGAATAAGCCCAATAAATCGCGCGGGATTTATCCCCTGCAATTGCTGACTTGCCACAGAAATTGATTTTTCAGCAAGCTCTTCAGCCGGGCCGCAACGGCATAGACCTCAGAATTTGGAACTTTACAGCTTGCAGAAAAACTCGACGCTGAGAGGTTCCGTATCAGGGCACGGCCGGGGAACCCGGTCCGAAGGACTGGGTTTCGGGCCACAATTGCTCGATTCTAAAGACGCGGGCTTCAGCCGCTGCCGAGCTGATCCCTCAAAACGGCCCGTCGAAGGACTTTTTCCGCAGCCTCTTGAGTCCCCGCTCCGGTTACGCCAACTCAGAACCAGCTCTAAACGTCCCACACCGGCGCGAGACGCCCATCAACCATCGCTAGCCATAAAACGTCCCGAAGGGACCGGAGGAAAATAGCCCAGCATGAAAATGCTGGGCGAGCATCCCAACACACCCGCCCGCCTCCGGGGACCAGCGCCTCCCCGGCTGGCAAGAACAAACCATCGCCGGACCAAACACCAATCAACAGCCCACTACAGCCGCACGCTCACCCTCCAGAGCCGCCGAATGAATACCGCACGCCACTAACGGGCTGCGTTTCAGCGCGGGGATAGTCCTGGCAAAGTCAATCCACGCGCTCAAGGCGCGCTTCAATCTGCGAAGCAATTTCCTGAAAGCTCGTTGTGAGATGTTCTTCAACAGAGAGGGCGTTCATGTCCCTTAAAATATCCGCGATCCGGCTAAATGACGCGCGAATTTCCGCGTATAAATCCAGTTCTCGGTACACTTCGGCTAGGTTCTCACCGCCGACGTCCTTTAACTTTGAGTCCAGCTCACGTTTCTTGTTCTCCCAAAATTTCACGTAATCGAGTATCCCAGATGCTGCAAAGATATTCGCGTCCTTCAAGATAATTGGAAATATACGTTCCCGCGCTTGACCGTTTCCCACAATCGAGACAAGCTCACGCATGCAATTCACTGATTTCAAATACGTACTATCAATCAGGACGACAACGCATTTGCCCCGACCGAGCCTCGTCATAAATTGACTTATCGAGTCCCTATAGGCGATATCACGCGTGTCGATGTGGCACTCTACGCCCCGAGGAACTAATGCGGCCTCAAGCTGATTCGCAAGTAATCTGCCCTCACCGCCCCATGCATACGAAACATACACTTCATTCCCTGGCTGCTCCTGGCTGATCTCACTCTCCCTGGATTGACCTTTCACAGCCACCCCGTCCGAATCCGAATCAAGATCAATGCCTGTGGGATCGACGACTGCACCTTCATTTTCAAAAAATTCGCACCATCGATTTGCGGCTTCATTCTCATGCGTCAAAAGCATTGTAAGCGTATCAATTTCATCTTGGTCCCAACTATGGTGCGCGGTTATGGCGTCGATTTCAGCAAGAATTCCGGCATACAAATGAACGACCTCAATCTCGCCGTCAAAATGGTCAAAGAAATTGCCGGTCGTCACCTGACCAACGGATATCGAGCGGCGCCCTAGACGGGGCTGGTTAAACGCCAGTTCTCTCAGAAGTGCGTTTATTGCCCTGTAAAGCGGTCGATAGCACAGCTCGTCGAATTCCTCGCTTTCAACGACTCGCCCCCTCACTGTACCCAATATTCGCTTTACTTCCTTATCGAAGATTGCAAAATAGTTAACATCCTTCACTTTCATACGGGCACCTAAGAGCGGATTATCTGGATGACTCACTAATATATCCGGAATCCTTGCGTCTCTTATCCTGCCATCAACCTTGAACTTGGTCGCGGTCGAACCATAGCTTTGCACCACAAGATATTCATGAACATCAACGTCATCGAGCCATCGCTCAAGCGAATCAAATCCGAATGGGGGTACCAAATATGCCACTCTGTTCTTAGGTGCACTTTTTGTGTCTCTTGAAGTCGTATCGTGTGCGGTAGATGACAGCGCATTAATTACAGCGTCCCTAAGGCGGGACCCCACCTTCGACGCAATCCAATCAATGCTTACTTTCGCTGATAATGAACATCTAAGGAGCAACTGATCCTTTCGGTCGTGCGGTAGGCTTCGTATAATCTCAACTAGTGCAGTAAAAGTGCTGGGCAAACTGTTAACATCACATTCGCCCCATTCTGCCGCGCAACTTATCCACACAGAGAAGAGCTTTTCTTGAAATGCAGCTTGACGAACAGGCGTTCCATTCGACGATTCACCGCCGATTGAGTATCGAAGGATGCCATACGCGAGGACAGACCGAGCGGGGTCCCTTCCCGATACCGCCTTTATCAGCGAGTTCTCTGCCCCGTAACGCAGGTTAGTGGTAGATCGTGACGCCCAAAGTATCTGTTCACTGAGCCGAAATTGAGGACTCTTCAATTGAAGAGAATCTAATAAGAATGTCTCGATCTGTTTAGACACGTCGAGCCCCAGCGGCATTTCACCAATAAAACCTGTTGATGCGTGGATCCAACTTGCGTGACGATGACCGATGCATCCAGACAAGATCAGGTCAAGAGTCTTCTTTTGAAGGCTCAAATCCCTCCAGTGGTGCGTTTTCCTGAATACCGTCATGAATTCTGCGATTCCAGGAGAGTAATACTGTTTCAGCACTTCAAGGTAGCGATTCGGCGCATTGACATATTCACCGGCAAGCACCTCGCGGAATCGTCTGTGGGCAAAGTCGTAGGTGACGCCCCCATCGTCTCTCGACGCGACTGTAAAGACCCCACAGTATATGAGTTGTAATGCAAAGTGGGGGTTCGTCTGGATATCTCGATCCATTTCAGCAATGAGCTTCTGCGAAGATGTTCCTTTTACGACTTCAGTGAAAAACTCCTTTACCTTGTTCTTCAGTTCGGGAAGGTCGAAGGTGGCAGCCTGTCGAATTAAGAGGTCGTATGCATAGTACTGAATGAACTCCCGCTTTTCGTTGACGTAGGAATTGCGGCGCAGCAACAGCGCGGCGCGCTTCGCGTCGGCGAGGTCACGCGCTTTGTTCTCATCGAGGTCTGAAATCAACAGATCAATGCAAGCAAGGATCAGTTCGCTCGGATCCTCTAGAGGTGCAACATCGTGCGTGTTGCGCTTGATCACTTCAGTCGCATATATGTAGCACATCACGGTTAGAAACAGTGGATTGTGACTTAGTTTGACGATTTCATCGCCAGCTAACGTATCTAGCGATGCTAAGAAATATTCAGCATCTAGGAGCCGGCCGGAAGGAGGCTTTTCGCGCTCATATCTGTCAAATATTCCCTTAATGATTCGGAGCCGTCTCTCGCCGACTCCGGTGAGGGTTATGGCAACTACATCAGAACTCGGCGTGAAATCTGATATTGGGTTTCTGAAGAAAAACTCTCTTCGGCTAGAGAGCCAAATCCTGCAATTAATGAGATTGAGGCCTTTGCGTTCGGCCGCTCTGTATGGCGGAGTACTTAGAATATGATTTAGCTCTGCGCGAACGTAGTTGTTCGATCCTGCGGGAAGGGGAATTTCATCGTAACCATCAAGGCAGATGAGGAGTCGCCCTTCATCTGCGAGGCGTCTGAGCCGTTCTATGCCCGATTCGCCAGAAAGATATGCAATATGACTGGTTATATACCTCAGGATCGGATCCTTTTCTGAATTGTCGATCGCTTTGAGGGGAATGAATATCGGTAGGTATTTCTCAGGCACATCGAGGAAGGCAACTTGCCGAGGGTTATCGATGAGTTGGATCAGGGAATATCGTTCGAACGTCGTCTTCCCCATTCCGGCATTCCCGAGGATGAGTACTCGGCGATGCTCTTTAAGGGTTTGCGGCAAGGTTAGGGCATGACGGCGAAAGCTGCTTTTCGTTCCGGGCAAGTTAAGGCGCTCATACTCCGCTTCGACGTAATCCTCCGCCACCGATGTAGGTGAAGTGCCCTCGTAGATGAAGGGCATCTCATTGAGGAAACGACGAAGATGCGAAAGGTAGCGTCGTTTCGGCCGAGTGAGGTAATAATAGCTGCCACCTCCGAGAGTCGCGACTACGAACAATGCGATGACCGCGACTGCGACAACAATATTCATCAGTTGCTCCCAGAGATTCCCGGCGGAGTCGTGATCTTCGTGAGGGGGATTGAGAAACAACATTATATGTCGGGCGGCCCACATCTCAGTCGGTCACAATCGCGCGTGCCCCAAGCCTCCCGCAATTGGGAGACCTGCAAACCTGGGAACGAACAGGGCCGTCCCCGCAATCCTTGGCGTGCGCCACCCCACCCCGGGGGCGGGCGGGTGGCCCCGGTCCCTCGCTTTTGGGGACCGGGGGGCCGTGGGGGTCAGCCCACCCCGGGTAAAAGGAATTCCGGGGACCGTCCGTCCCGGGTCTCCCGGTTTGCTATAATGAGGATGAATAGAAACAGGCCTCGTCAATGCCCGCCCAGTGCGGGCATTTGCATTTCAGGGGGGAGGAATCATGCCGGCCCGTGGCCGCTGCAAGGCCCGCCACTATCCCGGCCCCAGGCGATGTCGGGAATTGGGGCGAAGTCGCCCACGGAGTTATACTACAAATGCAGTCAGATTTCACCACAAGTGCAGTAGGATATCCCGGCGTATTCGCCTTATGATCGCTTTACGGGCCCCGCTCAGCCCCAAAACCGGTGACCTTAAACCGCGATCCGCCCCGTCATCCGAAGCGCGACACTGTATGTCGAGTCTCCGATGAAGGGCCGAAGTGAACCACCCGCGTGTCAAGCCCCTGGGGAGCCAAAAAGCACCGGAAATGGAGCAAAAACAGCGGAAAACCCCCCCTCCCCCCTATAAATATTTATTTTGAGGTATAAGACCAGATCAGGCGCAATAGCGCGCGCTAAGTGACACTTTGGCGCACGTTTAAGTGCTTCTGAAGATCGCAGGGCCGCACGGAGGTCGCCGGCCCGGAATCGGAAACCGCCAGACGCTCTCTAAATTCCGTTACTTGAACTGGTTATAAAAATCGATCGCGTAATAACCGATCACGAACAGCGTAGCGACGCCGGTGACAATCAGCATGGTGCGCATCACCGGCTGCACCTTGTTGACCCTTTGTAGGATCGCTGCCTGCGCGTCTTTCTCATGGCTGAACGCATCGTCGATGAAGATCTGGTCTTCCTCATCGCGTTCCAGCCGCGACCGGTAGATCCACACGGCGGCAAGGATCACAACCAGCGCACCCCACACTGTCCACATGACAGGGACAAACGCCATAAGCACCTCCGAAACTTCGGGTCCCAGAACCGGCGGGTCCGTAGGGAGCTGCGGTCTCGTGAGTAGAGGGGCCGTGCCTTACGGTCCATCATCATAGCCCCGCAACTGGTGCCTTGGCGTGACCGGCGTCACAGTCCATTTGCGTATTGTGAAAGCGATTGTGAACGGGTTTGCCGCCAGCCCGCGCAAATACCCGGGAAGCTTGCCGGTTTGCTCCATAACACGGCGTTATTGATCCTCATAAGTCAAGTAATATCAAGTATTCCAGCCGGATACGTGATGCCGCCCAGGCTCCTGGTTACCCAGGCAGGAGCGAACAACTGGTGGGGCTATACTCCTCCGCGTCGGTGGCCACCCGTAACATCGTCGTGATCGACCGGTCTGCCGGCAGCTTCAACGTTCTTGTATAGCTGCATCTTGCCGGATCCCCCACCGCGGAAGTCGACCAGTCGAACGCGCGCATTAGTTGCGCCATCTCGCTGTTGCCCGGAGATCTGCTCTCAAGATCCGCTGATGAATCCATACTGGTCGGTTTGTGCCTCTGCCATATCGCGCTTTTCGAGCTCTCGAAGTGCGGTGTCGGGTTGGGGCCGGCCGGCGCGCCTCCGTAACGCTGCTTGCAGTACTCGCGATACTCCACGGTCGAGAGATTTCTTGACTTTAGGGAGAACGCCTACCTAGACTGGCGGCGCATCTTCCCCTTTTTTGCCCTGGATTGTACGTTGCACTCTCAGGGATGAAGTATCCCGGCCCCCATTAGGGACAATCGAACGAATTTTCCCGACAGACCCAGAGGGTTTGAAGAGGTCTGGTGCGGGTCGGCACCCTCGCAGATGTTGCCCGAGGGCAGCTTTGAATTTCAGCTATCGAGCCGAAAGGCCGATGCGTTGCCCTGGAGAAAAAATGCGTGAATCAGCAAGCTTCTGCCTTCGGTTCTCTCGCCTCCGTCCGCTCTGTCTCTTGCTCCTCTGCGTGGCGTGCCTTGCGCCGGCGCTGCGCGGGCAATTAGCCCACTTTGCGAATGGCCAGGTCACGGTACTGAGCAACGTGAACGAGCCCGAAGGCGTGGCAGTGGATGGCAGCGGCAATCTCTATCTTGCCAATCGCCAGGGCGTGCTGAAGGAAACGCCCAGCAACGGTGCCTACACCGAACGCTTCATCGCCGGCGCGAATAGCCTTGGCGGCATAGCTGTGGATAGCAGCGGCAACGTTTACGTCCCTGATGTTGGTAGCGGCACCCTGCGGAAGGAGACTCCCAACGGCGGCGGCGGCTTCTACACCGAGAGCACGATCGCCACGGGCATCGGTCTATCCCAGGGTGTGGCAGTGGATGGCAACGGGAATGTTTACGTCACCAGCTTCCCATCCAGTGAGTCGCCAACCGGCTACCTGGTGAAGGTGACACCCAATGGCGGCGGCTACACGCAGAGCACGATCGCGACCGGATTCAGTGAGCCCGGCGGCGTTGCCGTGGACGCCAACGGCACCGTCTATGTGGTTGAGTTGGATGGCCTCGCTATACTGACGCCGTCCGTCGGCGGCTACACAACGAATGTAGTTCCCGAATTCTTTTTAGAACCGGTTGGCGTGGTCCTGGATGGGAGCGGCAACCTTTACGTCGGCGACTCGCAACGCGGACTGCTGAAGCTGACGCCCAATGGGAGCAGCTACAGTGTGAGCCAGATTAACATCGGGCTGACCTCTCCCATCGGAGCGGCAATCGATGGAGCCGGCAATATCTATGTCGTCGACCAGACCAATACCCTCCACGAAGTCACCGGCCGAGTCTTGAAAGTTTTCTTCGGCGCTGCAGACTTTGGACCGGTGCCAGTCGGGACACCCTCTTTCACCACGACGCTCACTTACTCCTTCGATGTGAACGGTGCAACCATCAGCGCTCCCGCAGTCGTTACCCAGGGCGTGGTCAATGCGGACTTCACCGACGCCGGCACCGGCTCCTGCGCCACCAATGGACCCAGCCACCTGTACAACGTCCACGACACCTGCACCGTGGACGCGGTCTTCACGCCCTCGAACGCGGGAATGCGCATGGGCGCGGTGGTCCCGACGTTTGCGCCGGCCGAGTACCTCTACGGCGTGGGCGTGGGCCCGCAGATCGGGTTCAGCCCGCCGGTACAAAGCTTGATCGGCGCGGACCAGAACCTGGCTCACCCCACCGGCGTGGCAGTAGATGGCTTCGGCAACGTCTATTTTACCGATACAACCGGGGGGCGCGTGTTCAAGGCGACCCCCTCCGGAGGGGCTTACACCACGAACAAAATCATCACCGGTATTGCTTTTCCCACCGGCGTGGCGGTGGATGGCGCAGGAAGCGTCTATGTTGCCGATTCAAATGCCCCGGGCATCCTGAAGAAATATACCCTCAACGGAGGCGTTTACGCGGAGGATCAGTTCGGCATCGGAACTGTTACCCCGCGGGAGTTGGCTGTGGACAAAAGCGGGAACCTCTATATCATCGATGCCGTTGCCTTAAAGGTGGTGAAGGAGACATTCAACGGCGGCGGATACTCCCAGAGCGTGATTCTCAGCCTCACCACCCAGGAGCAACCAAACTTCGTGGCCGTGGACAACGCCGGCAACGTTTATGTCTCTGAGGGAACACCAGCGGCAAACTCCTCCAGACGCGTCGTGAAAGAGACGCCCAACGGGAGCGGCTACACCGAGAGCGTCGTCGCCAGTGGGTTTGGCAATGCACAAGGCGTGGCCGTGGATGACGCCGGCAATGTCTATATCGCCGATGGGCCGGCAGCGGCGGTGTTTAAGGAGACGCTCAGCGGCGGCACTTACACCCCGAGCACGCTGCCGTTCAGCGGCATTACCCGCGCCAACGGCCTGGCGGTGGATGGCAGCCGGAACGTCTATTTGATCGATAACCCTGACGCCAAAGTGCTGGCGTTGAACTATGCCAACCCGCCGTCGCTGAGCTTCGCCACGTCGGCCGTCGGCACGCAGAGCAGCGACAGCCCCCAGTCGTTCACGGTGATGAACAACGGAAACGCCGACCTGCAGTTTTCCATTCCGGCATCGAGCAGCAATCCGTTGCTTACCAGCGGCTTTACGCTGGACTCGGCAACCACCTGCCCGGAGGTCGATGCCTCCAGCGCGTCGGTTGGCGTGCTGTCGGCGGGCGCAAGCTGCCAGTACGCTGTGGACTTCATTCCCACCGTGGCCGGGCTCAACACCGGCTCGCTCACCCTCACTGACAACAACCTGAACGCAAGCAACGCCGCGCAAAACATCGGCTTGAGCGGCAATGGCACCGGGACCGCGCCCACCATCATCACGAACCCGTCGAGCCAGACGGTAAACGCCGGGCAGACGGCTATATTCATCGCCGCCGCTTCCGGCGCTCCCACGCCGACCGTGCAATGGCAGGTGAGCACCGACGGCGGATCGACTTTCGTCAACGTGCCGGGCGCAAACGCAACCTTACTGAGCGTTCTGGCGAGCGCCGGCATGGACGGGTATCGCTACCAGGCCGTGTTTACCAACGCGATCGGCTCGGCCACCACCACCGCCGCGACGCTGACCGTGCAGACGGCGCCCACGGTCACGACGAATCCGGTGAGTCAGACGGTGAACGCAGGGGAGATAGTGGCGTTTACGGCTGCTGCAAGCGGCAATCCCACGCCCACCGTGCAGTGGCAGGTGAGCGCCAACGGCGGACCGTTCACCAATGTGCCAAACGCAACTTCTACCACGCTGAGCTTTACCACCACCGGCGCAATGAACGGCAGCCAATACCAGGCCGTGTTCACCAATGCTGCCGGTTCGGCCACCACCAGCGCCGCCACCCTGACAGTTCAAACTGCGCCCACCATCACGACGAACCCGTCGAGCCAAACGGTGAACGCGGGGCAGACGGCCGTGTTCATCGCGGCTGCATCCGGCGTTCCCACGCCGACAGTCCAGTGGCAGGTAAGCACCGACGGCGGATCGACGTTCGTCAACATGCCAAACGCAACCTCAACCACGCTGAGCTTTGTATCGGCTGCCAACATGGATGGGAACCGCTACCAGGCCGTGTTTACCAACGCTGTCGGCGTCGCCGTAACCACCTCCGCCACGCTCACAGTGCAGTCGGCTCCCACCATCACCACCAACCCGGTGAGCCAGACGGTAAGTGCCGGCACGTTGGTGGTGTTCACGGCTGCTGCATCGGGCAAGCCCACTCCAACCGTGCAGTGGCAGGTGAGCACGAACGGCGGGCCGTTCACCAACGTGCCGGGTGGGTCGTTCACCACGCTAAGCTTTACCGCGACCGCCGCAATGAACGGCAATGAATACCAGGCCGTGTTTACCAATAGTGTCGGCTCGGCTACCACCAGCGCGGCGACGCTGACGACGCAGATTGCGCCTGCGATCACAACGAATCCGGTGAGTCAGACTGTGAACGCCGGGCAGGTGGCGGCATTCACCGCTGCTGCGTCCGGCACTCCCACGCCGACCGTGCAGTGGCAGGTGAGCGCCAACGGCGGACCGTTCACCAACGTGCCGGGTGGGTCATCCACCACGCTCAGCTTTACGGCGACTGCCGCAATGAACGGCAATCAATACCAGGCTGTGTTCACGAACGTTGCCGGCTCGGCCATCACCAGCGCCGCTACCCTCACCGTGCAGTCTCCGCCCTCGATCACGCTGGACCCGGCGAACCAGGCCGTGCCTGCCGGGCAGACGGCGACCTTCAGCGCTGCTGCATCCGGCACTCCTGCGCCGACGGTGCAGTGGCAGGTGAGCGCCAACGGCGGGCCGTTCGCCAACATACCGGGGGCATTATCTGCCGTGCTCACTCTAACCGCCAACGACAGCATGACCGGCAACCAGTACCGGGCTGTCTTCACCAATATTGCGGGTTCGGCCACAACTACCGCCGCTACGCTCACCGTGGAGGACTTCACCATCACGGCCACGCCGCCCGCACAGACCATCCCCTCCGGACACGTGGCGGAATACACCATCAATCTCGCATCGCTGCGCGGCCTGGCGGGGAGTGTCGCTCTCTCCTGCACCGGCGGACCGCCGAACTCAACCTGCTCCATCAACCCGGGCAGCGCAGACTTAAACGGCACCGCAGTCGCCACCCTGACCCTGTTGCCGCCAATGAATGTGAACCACGGCACGTTCACGCTCACGTTCACCGGCTCGCTCGATGGAATCGTGCATTCGGCGAGCGTGACACTCACGGTGAAGTGAGGCCACCACCCTCGCCTGGCGCGATGCGTCGCTCCAGGCGAGGCTGCGAACGGCCTGCAAACCAACCGGATATCCGGCGCTCAACTGTCGGCTTCGCGGCAACGCGCTCATTGAAAGCTGCGTTAGCCCAGCCCTACTCCGCTCGCAATGCATCGATCGGATTTGCCGCTGCCGTTCGTCTCGACGGAAGGTAGCTGGCCAGCGCGGCTGCCCCGCACAATCCGATGCATGCCAGCGCGTACGTGATCGGATCGACGGGGCTCACGTGGAACAGCAATGACCTCAGCAACCTGCTCGCGGCCAGCGCCAGCAGCAGCCCGCAGGCCATCCCGCATCCGGCGAGAATGAGTCCCTGGCGCACAAACATCCTGGTGATCGTGTTGCGCTGCGCCCCAAGCGCAATGCGGATGCCGATCTCGCGCGTACGCTGTGAAGCGGAATACGCAATCACGCCGTAGAGCCCCACTATGCCGAGCAGCAGGGCGATGCCCGCCGCGATTGCCAGCATCACCAGCGTAAATGAAGTCCGCGCAATCGACTTCTGGTAGAAGTAATCCTGCGTGTGCACGTCCGTGAGGGGCAGGTTGGCATCGACGGACCAAACCGCCTGGCGCACGTCCTTCATCAGGCTCTCTGAACCGGCACGCGGCGTCCGGATCGCAAATACCACGAATCGCCTCACGCTGAACATGTCGCTCTCGAAGTGAGACACCAGTGTCGGCCAGTAAGCGACGGTCGGCGCATCCTTGCCCATTCCGTCGTAGTGCACGTCGCCCATGACTCCGACGATCTCGCGCCAGTCGTCCTTCGAGCTCACGCGGATGTGCTTGCCGAGCGCATTCGCCGGACTGCCCCAGTACTCGCGCGCAAAGTTCTGGCTCACCAGGCCCACTGGCCGCTTCTGGAAGACCTCGTCCCAGGAGAAGTCCCGCCCCGCAACCAGGGGGATGCCGAGCGTCTTCAAAAGACCAGGCGCGCCGAACACGAATTCACGCAGCGGCGGCATGGCGTTGCCCTCATAGCTTCGGTCCTGCGCGAATACCGGGTCATGCCATCCATTTCCATCCATGGGAACAGAACCGCCGAAGCTCACGGACTCCACGCCGGGAATCGCCTTGAGTTTCTCCACGATGGCCTGCTGCATGCGGAGCACGTCATCGTCTTTGGGCACGTCGGCTTCAGGAATGCCCAGCCGCACCGTCTGGATCTGCGCGGCTGTATCGTATCCGGCATCCACATGAATCAGCGCGCGAAAGGTCCGGATCATCAGCCCGGAACAGATCAGCAGCACGAACGCGAGGCTTACCTGGATCACGACAAGCACATTCCGCGTGCGATGGCGCTCGCGGCCCTGGCTCGTGGTGCGGCTCTCGCGCAAACCCGTTCCCATCCGCGTCCCGGCATAACGCAGCGCGGGAACTGAACCGAAGAGCACGCTGCAGACGAGCGACACCCCCAGGGTGAAGAACAGCACGTTGACGTCGATTCCGATGTCGTGCAGGCGCGGCAATCCGGCCGGCCCCAGGGCGATCAGCAGGCGCAGCGCGCCCCAGGCGAGCAGCAGTCCCAGCGCGCTGCCCACCACTCCCAGCACCGCGCTCTCGAGCAGGAACTCCTTGGCAATCCGCCAGGGGCTTGCGCCCAAAGCCGCGCGCAATGCGAGTTCGTTGTGGCGGATTTCGGCGCGCACCAGCAGCAGATTGGCCACGTTGGCGCATGCAATCAGCAGCACCACGCCGATGCTGCCCATCAGCACCCAGAGCAGTTTGCCTACGTCGCCAATCACGTCCTTGCTGAGCGGCCGGATCTTCGGTCCAAGCCGCGCCTTGTTGAAGAGATCGACGCTGAATCCCGGCGGGGGTGGAAAACTGTGGAGCACGATCGGCCACAGCCGCGCTATGTCTGCGTTCGCAGCCTCCATCGTGACCCCCGGCCGCAGGCGGGCGAGCCCCTCATAGCTGAACTGTCCGAGCATGGTCTTGCTTCGATCCAGGCGGAGCGGCAGGAACAGCTCAGGCTGCTCCCAATCGAGAAAGCGGAATTCCTTCGGCATCACGCCGACGATCTGCCTCGCCTTTCCGTCCACGCGAATGGTGCGTCCCACGACGGACCGGTCCGACCCGAAGCGCTTCTGCCAGTAGTCGTAGCTCAACATCGCGGTATCGGGGCCGCTGGGGCTGTCATCCGCGCGGTTGAACCAGCGCCCCAGCACAGGTCTGAGGCCGAGAATCGGAAGCACGCCGTCGGTCACATCGAGCGCCTGAACCTGTTCGGGGTTTCCCAGCCCGGTAACGCTCACCGAGTCTCCCTGGTAGATCCCAACGTCTTCAAACACGCGGTTCTGCTCGCGATAGATGAAGTAGTTCGACGGCGCCATGTTTACGTCGTCGAGATTGAGTCCGGGCGCCGTGTGCCACACGCCCACCAGCGACTCAGGGTGCGGGTAGGGCAGCGGCTTCAGCAGGACGCTCTCCACCACGCTGAATACCGCGATATTGGCGCCTACCCCCGCGGCAAGTGTCACCAGCGTGATCACGCTGAAGACGGGCGCACGCCAAAGCCTGCGCAGAATCTGCTGCAGTTCGGTGGAAAAGGAATTCACGGCCGGACCTCCGGATAACAAAGCGTGGCGAGCAGGCGTAGCTCACCCTTTAGACGTTACGGAATGACGTGCGAACAGGTTCCTCGATGGGGCGTACTCCTCTAAATTATCCGGTGTGTTCACCCACCCCCCGACCGCGCCCGCAACGGGCATGGTTCCCGTCACGCGTGCCTCCCGGAAAAACTCGAGTCCTGCGAAGATGAGAGGAGTTTACAGTTCTTCCAAATCGAGTTAAATCCAGGGGTTCAGCCGAGAAACTGCGGCTGGGCGTGAATTTCCTGTTAAGTTATCCTCTCAAAGTTTTCCACAATAAATTCCGCTTGACCTGCAACAGCGCCGTCCTTTAGTGTTCTCGGCGTTACACAGAATCAATTTGGGCGCACGCAACGTCCCAATTCCCGCTTCGTCTCCTCTCCAGTTTTCCCCAAACTCGCGAATCTTTCCGAAGTTATCTCTATCGGAGGCACTCTGTCATGAGTAGGTATGACTTACTCATTGGTCTCAATGAGGCGCGCCTGAACGCCATTCTGGGGCAGGTGTACGCGTCGGACCAGTTGCGGCGGTCGCTCTTCAAGGGTACCCAATCTGGAGAATTTTCAGACCTCAAGTATCGTGTTGACTGGTCGGTGGGTGCGGCCCCGAGCGTCTCGCTGAGGGCGCCAACGCAAGAGGAGTGGAATGCTGCCATCAAGGGCGGGGGCGCGCCCGCGGCGCCGCTAGCCGGGGCGTTCCTGGTCAGCCTCAGCAGCCTTTCCATAAAACTGGACGCCACCGGAGAACAAGTGGATACGACCGTCCCGGTGCACGCGATATGCACTGTGACCGCCACTGGAGGGAAGTTTTCGATCACCGCCCTCGCTGTGATCGTGAACATCACCGCGGCGTCGGACCTTGATCGCTACCTGATTGAAAGCGTGATGGTGCCGGAAGTTTTGAATGTGATCACCAAGATGCTCTCGGGGATTTCGCTTCCTCAAGTCAACATCATGGGAATGTCGCTGACACCCCCGGTTGTCGGCATCGCGAACGGGTATCTGCTGACAGCCTTCACGCTTGCGCAAAGCGGCGCGCCATCAACGGATGGGGCCGCCATTCCCGGCGATCCGTTCTTTATCCTTCTCAGCCAGCAACTGGTTCAGTCAGCCGTAGATTTCCAGGTGAGGAGCAATCTGCAGGGCAAGACGTTTGATCAGAACGGGAGCGAGGGCGGGGGCGGATTCTCGGCCGAATACAGCGTGCATGGGCAGATTGATGGAATATCGGCGACCACCACGGGGAATCCGACGGCGCTGCATGCCAACGCGTCGTTGAGCATGTCGGCATCGGCCGGTATTACGACGCCTGCCGGAGTGGTGATCAACGCGCTCGAAGAGGCAGGCAAGAAAATCATCGATCCCGACACATGGAACCCGACAAAGTGGTAGGTTGCGAACCCAGATCAGGAGCGAGTCATGTCTGACGTAGGAGTGAGTTATTCGATCCAATACTCGCCGAACCCGGTTGGCGTGAACCTGAATGTTTCGATTGCGAACACGTCGGTGCGAGTGACTCTGAGCGGCGTGCCTCCGCTAGCTGTTACTGCTACGCCGAACTTCAGCGGGAACATCATTGTTTCAGCCCTCTCAGCCATTACTACGCCGCTTGCGAATGTGATCACGCTGTCACTTGGCGCATTTGCAGGGAACCTGATGAACGGTCGCACTTTCGACGTGGCCAGCCTGCCGGCGATTCCCTTCGATATTGAGGGAGTGCGAGGCACGATCACGCCGTCGAATCTCAGCATTTCGAATTTTAATGGGCAGCTGAAGGTCTCAGGCGACGTAAGCGTGCGATGACTGCCCGCTGCGAATGACATGGGAGGCAAGGCGTGCGGCTGACGATCGAGAGCGAATTTGCGCCGTCCTCGAGTGTTGGCGCCAGGTTTACCGGGCCGGAGTTTGTGAACGGCGCAGTGCGGTTGGATGTCTGCCTGGAGAAGCAGCACCGGCGGAACTGGTGCTGGGCTGCGATCGCATCGGCGCTTGGCCGCTACTACGGAACATCCGGCGCATCGCAGGACGAGATCGCGTCGCGTGCATTGGCAAGCGATTCTTCGCGCGGAGATGAGCGAGCCGAGGTTGATGAAGCAAACGTCGAGTTCCGGCTGGATCGCGCATTGCAGGCCGCCGGCTGTTTTAGCCACTGGAGCGCGGGCAAGCCCGTATTCGAACGAATCCGCTTTGAGATCAACATGGGCCGGCCGCTTGGCGCACGTATCGAGTGGCATCACGGCGGCGCACATTATGTGGTGATCCATGGATATCGCGACGAGGGCGAACTCGTGCTGGTGGGCGATTCGCAACACGGTCCCGGAGAGTACGCGCTGAGCAGATTTCCTTCGCTGTATCGCGAGGGCGGTGCGTGGACCGAGACATTCTGGACGAGCCGGGGAGGAACGACGAAGGCTGAGGACCTTGAACGATGAGTCAATATGACATTGCAGCAGGCGTAACGCTGGAGGGGGCGAACTCGCTGATTGCGACGTTTTACGCTCAGCCGGCGGCGCGAAACGGGCTCTTCAAAGGATCGAAGACAGAGGACATTGACGGCATAGGCAAGGTTACAGTGACCTATGACGTAAAGAAGGCGCCGACCGTGGTCCTCGCTCCGCCGACCCAGGCCAACTGGGAGGCATCGCAGCGCCGTGATCCTGAGCAGAAAACGCCGCCTTCGAACACAATCCAGGTCCTGCTTTCAACTCTTGCTGGCACTGCCACTGTAGGCGACGCGCCGCCGCTACCCGCGGAAGGGCCGGTGACAGTGTATGGCACGGTTACCGCGGACAAGGGCAATGTGAAGATCCGCGTCACGGCTGTCCTGATTGATGAATCGAGCTTTTCAGATTGGGACAAGCTCATCGTGAACATGATCCTGCTCCCCGAGATATTCAAGATGTCGGACAGTATGATTCCGGCGATTGTGCTGCCTACGCTGCCGAAGTTCGCCGGGCTTGAATTTCAGACGCTCGCGCTGGCGGTGACTGACCGCGGGATTCTGCTTGGTTCGTCGCTGGTGGGCGGCGGCACGACGAACCTGGGCGGGTTTTCTTGGCCCGGGACGCCGATCTTCGCCATGGCGACCTTGATCCCGTTCAACAAGCTGCTGGCGAACGAGGTGAGCGGGACGCACGAAATCAAGGACAGCACGGGGCCGTCGGAGTGGACTGCGGCCGGCAAGATAACTGCGAAAGACCTCAAGATGACGGCGCGTCTCAGCGGCCCGACGATCTTTCTCGACACCGGCGGAAGCTTTTCGGGCTATGGCGAATTGAGCGGCGTGGGAGTGGGCATAACAAAAACCGCGCTTTGTCCGATCGCAACGGCAGTGGATGCGATCGCCGATCCGAGTGGGTGGGACAAAGTGGTTTCGAGCTTCGACATCCAATACAAGCCGCAGCCGATGCCAGTGCCTGTGACGTTTACGGCAGATGCGCCATCGGGGACGCCAAAGACACAGAACGTCACGGCAAAGGTGCCGTCGGACAAGCTGCCGAGTGACATCCAGGTGATCTTCGCGCCAACGTGGTCGGGTTCCGTCACCGGCACTGTGCTGGGTGCGGCCGCCATGGGGTTCCTTGACCTGGTCCTTGTGATCTTCGGCAAGCTGATCATCAACGATCTCGTGGGTAAGTACGCATCCAAGAGTTTTTCGCTTCCAGTTTCGGAGATGTCGCAAACGATCTCGATGCCGGGAGGCGGATCGGTGACGGTATCGCTCAGCGCTGCGACAGGCCAGGCGCTTGTGCCGTTCGGCGGCAATCAGTTGACGCAGAGCTTGCAGATCGCCATCTCCTAACCGCCAGAACCGCAGAAAGGAATTCTTATGGATACCCCAATTTCTGATTGCGCGTTGCTCGAAGCGCGCCTGCGCCGGCAGCTTCCCAATCATGACTCGGTCCGGCTTGACGGAACGCCAAATTTTCCGCTGGCATTTCAAACGCCGCTGCCGGAAGGCTTTGCCGGAGAACACGGCGACATAGGCATTCAGTTCGAAGAGTTCACGGTGTCGGGCGTCGAGACGTTTGCGCTCGATCGGAACCGCACGGTGATGAAGGACAATTCCGTGACGCTCGGACTTCGCTGGGATCAGCTCGAGGTGACTGGCCGCTATCGCCTGACCGCGAAGGCCACCCCGCGCATTACGCTCGACACCGGCGGCGGCATGATGGACTTAGAGGATGAGGATCACGAGGTGCGCGAAGCCGGTGCGCCAGGCGATGCCCCGATCGATTCAGCCGAACGCAATGCGATGCTGGACCGGGCGCGCGACCAGCGGACGCGCCTGATGGACACTCCAAATGGACAGCAACTCATGTCGCGCTACAACGAGCACAACGAGGCGTACAACGACGTCTTCATCAAGCGGCAGTCGGCGCGGACCGCCTGGACTGCCAATGGCGCGACCAAGGAGATGGCCCTGCATACACACACGTCGCTCGATCCCAACGCGGTGAACACAACTGTCGTGAATCCTCCCGCGGAACAGGCTCGGTTTGGGCGCAACCAGGTGACTTACAACAGCAATGCCTGGAATCAGCAACTGCAAATTGCAGTGAACACGGCTTCGCTCGGATTCAACATCTTCAAAAAGGGCGAGAAGCCTGATCCAAACAACAAATATGTCAAGGCGAGCCTCGCGGCGCTCACGTTCGGCAAGGGCGTTCAGGGAACCGGGAATACGCGCGACAACATCAACGCGATGACCGGAAACCAGGTGTATGGAGCAGTGAACGATGGGAAAAAACCGCCGGACGCGACAGTAGACGAACTGGTGAACATGATTGACCAGAGCTCGAAGCCGGGCGGAGCCGCTGCGGCCGTCGCGCTGAGCCGAAATTGGCGCGTGCTCGATGAGGAAGACCGGCGGCTCGTGCGGCGGCAACTGTTCCTCGTGGCCCGCGAACAGGCTGAGGAGGAGACGATTCCCGTCGAGACACTTTGGAGCGGCGACTGCAAAGCGGCGTTTGGCGGAGCGGTGGCGAGCGTTGAATTCGCATTAGAAGACGGCGTCCTCCGCTTCACGCGGGCAAGCGCGATGCTGCCGGCCTTTGAATTGGACATTGACGATTCGCAATGGCAGGGCGAAGTGGCCGACCTGGCGCGCAAACGCATTGCGGAGATCGCCTTCCTAAGAAGCCTGATCTGCGAGCGCATTCAGAGTGGATTGGCGGACCGGTTGGGCGAAGCGGTGCGAAAGGCTCAGGAAAACGAGTAATGCAGCTTGGGTCTTCGGCCGAAAACGGGCAGGATCTGGGATGGCTTCGGCTTGCCGAGGCACGGGATGAAAACCGGGTCGAGCGCATCTTCGACGACTTGCTTTCGGACGACATGGCCCGGTTCGAATGCAAACTCGACGAGGCGCTCGCGCCGCAGAAGAAGTACCTTGCCGAGGAGGAACTGGAGATTTACCGGCGTGGAAAGAAACTTCGCCCGGCGATGCTTCTGCTGTCCGCGCGAATGATTCATGGCGCCGCACCGGTGCCGGACAAGGTGATCATGGCCGCCACATCGCTGGAGATGCTGCATGTGGCCACCATGATTCACGATGACATTATTGACGATGCGCTGGTGCGCCGCGGATTGACTTCAGTGAACGCCCGGCGGGGGACCAACGCCGCGATTCTTCTGGGAGACATGCAGTTCGTGCAGGCGATTCGCACGTTTGTCGATGCGATCGAGTTCAAGACCGAGATGGAACTGGTAAAACTCGTGCTGGATACGGCGTTTCGCATCTGCGCGGGAGAACTGGATGAGTTGCAGACGAATCCGATGCTCGAGACCGCAGTGCTTCGGGAGCGGTATTTCGAGGTAATCGAGCGCAAGACGGCGATCATGTTCGGGCTGGCGTGCGAAACGGGAATGTCGCTGGTGCAGGGAAGAACCAGCGATGCAAGGCGGATCGGGTTTTACGGGAGGCGCGTCGGGCGCGCATTTCAGGTCGTGGACGACCTTCTGGATCTACTCCAGGACGAAAGCGATTCCGGCAAGCACAGGGGAATGGACATTGAACAGAGGCGTATGACGCTGCCGATCATTTACGCGATGGAGGCCCTTGGTCCGGATCACCTGCTTACGCGGGCGATGCGCGGCGCGCACCTGCGAGCGGCGGAAATCGACAAGTGTTTGAATGCGATCGGCCGGACCAATGCGACGGAGCGCGCGTATGCCGACGCCCGGCATCAGGCAATTGATTCGCTCACCTATCTCGAGCCGTTTCCCGAGAGCGTTTATCGCGAGGCTTTAAGGGAGATCGCCATGTTTACCGTCAACCGGGGCTTCTAGCCGAGGAGAATCGATGTCGTTCCTGCTTCCTTTTGTCTTTCGAACAATACGCAAGCGCACGGTCGATCCAGGCAACAGCCGGTTCTTTCTTCCGGTTGTACTCCAGAACGCCGACGGGCCCAACAGCAACGGAAAGCTCATTCCCGTTGAAGAATCCTTTTGGGACGTCGGTCAGATTACCGGGGACGGCGGAAACACGATTACAAAGGCTTTCATCGATAACTGGGCGTCGTACCTGGAATTCGGGGGGACGGATCTTAGCCGCCAATACCCCATCGCCGATCCATCGACGCCGAATCCCGCCCTGACGATGGGCAACGACGATGGGAAGCACAAGATCGTCATCGATGGGCTGCAGAATGTCTATGCCGATCCGAATCCAACCTTCGAGCAGTTCACGAGCGGCTACAGGATAACTACAACCTTGCAGGTGGGGTACTGGGATGGCAAGGATGGGCGCCCGTCATATCCCGTGCTTTCACTAAATGGAGGGTATCGCCTGCGGCAGAAGCTCTCCCTGGCTGATATAGGCAGCCAGCAGCCAAATGGCAATGACTCGACCGAGATCAACGGTAGCGGAACCGTGAATATCGAGGTGCGGAATGCCTTCATCGACACGCAGTTCATCGTAACCGTCACGAGTTCACCAAATGGTGCGCGGCAACTCGTCGTAAAAATTGAGAAGCTCACGTTTCGCGGCGCGGATAAGAACAAACCGCCGTCGCTGACCGTAAAGGACCTTGAGATCGGCACAGATGTTTCGGAATTCCTGACCAACATCTGGAGAGAAGCGGCGCGCAACGCAATCGAAAGCCCCGACGGCTCCGCCGGCATCTTCCAGAACATCAACGCGGCGTTGAATCAGCCGGGGAACCTCGGACCGCTGTCCGATGAACTGAGCCAGAAGCTGGCGACGGCCGTAGATGGGCTGCTTGGGCCGCTCGATACGATTATGGCGTCCATTCAGCCGCCTAACTTCAATCCTGTGGATGCGTACATGTTCGATCGCGTGCGCTATGGGTTGAATTCCGAGGGCAATCTGCTGTTCCTGCCGCAGTTGCTCTGCCAGAATTCGAGCCCGTCTCTGAACCCGCTGAGCGTGGACGTCATCAACCTGCCCCCGATCAAGGTGGTGAACCTGGACCTGAATGACGTGAAACTGCAGAACCTCGTGTTTCTCGGCCTGACGAACGTGAAGGCCCCTGCTGATTCGATCAAATTTGACGCACAGGAGGTGCTGAGCTTCACTGGCATCCTTGGCGGGTGGGTACCGTCACCTCGCGTGTCGTGCGCAGGCGGGATTCCACCCCCTCCTGCGACCGGCAACTCGAAGTTCAGCGTGACGCCGAAGGGCTTCAAACCGCTGACAGGCACGCTGGGACTGAAAATCGACGGCGTGCAGGTGATCGGGTCCGCGCGCGCATCAGGGCCCGATGATGGCTCGCTCGAGATCGAGATCATGAGCCTTCGCCTGGCTGCGCCGGACCTGGCGAAAGCGATCAAGGTGAACCTGGACATCGAGGGTGCGTTCAAGGCCATCATCAACAACGTAATTAACACTCCGAACATGCTGCAGAAGATCTTCGATGAGATTAACGGCGAACTTGCACGGCAACTGCCGGGACTAAGCGCGGAGGTGACGAAATACGCGCGCGAGGCCGTAAAGAACGGATTGAAGTAATTTCCCTATCGCGTAAATGAATCGAGGCGGCGGAGATTCCGCGGGCTCGAGGGGAACTGGTGTCTCAGTCTGCAATTGCTGCGCCCATCCATGTGCCGACCCGGCCGCGGGCGGTACGTGTGTTGATTTGCACAAAGAAACGACATGTCAGGAGGGTGGCTGATGCCTAGTCTCGAAGATTTTCGGAGCAGAGCCGCGGTTCATAACGGAAAAATGGTTGTCTGGATCAATCAGAGCAATTCGCCGACGCTCAAGTCAGTCAACTCGCAGGGCGTGTGCAAAGCGATCACGATGGATTGGATCGTTAGTTATCGGGGCTACCTGGAGGATCGCGCAACATTCGTGAACGGATTTCGCCAGTACGACGAAAGCGGCACGCGCGTCGGATATTCCATTCCCCAGTTCTACCTCGACCGGCAGGAGCAATTCACTCGAGAACTGGCTGCCTACAACCTTCGATTCAAAGCCATGGTGAAGAAGGTCAAGGCGTACACGGAAGAGTTCCCGAATGAGAAAGACTTCACTCCGGCCCTGCTTGAGACGCTGAAGATTTTCATCCGCGTGGCGCGAGCCGGGATTGAATGCATCCGTTACACGGAGCCGGCCGACGTAGATGCAATGGTATCGACACTGTCCAATCTAAAGAAACCCGGCTACTACACACTCGCGCTGACCAAACCGGGGGGCCATGTATTAGGTTTCGAGTTCCGTCCTGACCAGAAAGCCGGCTCCTTTCCCGGAATTTTCGAGTTCATTGATGCTAATTCGGGATTATTCGTTTTCGGCAAGGCTGCGGATATGCTGGCGTTTTTCGAAAACGAGGTGTGGCCGAGGCGGGTCAACGACCAGCAGCAGCCGGTGTGGGCGGGTTACCAGAAGTTCACAAAGCTCCAACTCTTTGAGTTCGACACAGGCAAGGGCGGATTTATCACGAGGCAGGAAGAGGAAGAGAACAGGATTCTGGCCGAACTGGAGCTTGAACTTGAGATCGAGGCATTAGAAAAAGAACTCGAAGCCGAATACGGAAAAGACTGGTGGAAGAAATAGCCGCGGCTTTTTGAAAGCTTTGCGGAATCAAGCGGACCTGATTGGAACCGGCTGTATTGGCAGGAGTGTCCCGTGAATCTTCAAGACCTGCAAACTGCTTTGGCGATCAAAAATTCTACCGTCACGGTGGACCTCGGAATGTTGGGCGACGAGGTTGATAACATGCTGCGCACGAGCTATGACGGGAAGGCGTTGACCATTTATGAAGCCAGTCCCGGCGACGGCGCGAACAACGCCGTGGTAATCGTCGGCCGCGGCGGCTTTCTCGCGACGGAATATGAGGAAGGCAACGACGCCAAACGGGGACTCCATGTAGCAGCAACATTCCGGCTGGACGGCCAGGGTTCGGTATACGCGTCCGTGCGCTACAGCGTGATTGGCGAAGACGCCGAGCCCGGATGGAAGTTCTCCACGAGCTTCCCCGGGCTGCCGGTGCATTTTGATTATGCCCAGCCCGACGCTTCTGAAACCACGCCTCAACTGGATGAGCTGGAACTCTCGCAGTCCAGTTTCTTCGTGGAGTCGCGGCCGGGGCGCGATGAGGAGTTCAAAGTCGATCTCGTTACGGGCATCAACTTTGTCGGCGAACTTGCCCTTTCTGGCGTGATGGGGCTCTTTGGAGAAGTTCTTTTCAAGGAAGGCAACAAGCTGACGATCTCAGGCGCCATCGTCAGGCTCGATCCCGCTAAATTGCCGCCGCCATTGCCCCCGCTGGGTCCAGATCACTATGCGTGGGACCAGTCTGCGACGCTGCCGGGTATCTATCTTCGCGCGCCACTCACCGTGCCTGCGCTGACGCTTGGGCAGGTTTCCTTCGAGGCGTCGGATTTCCGGATCTACAGCCCACCTTCGTATGAGTGGCTCAATCGAAATGAGACATATCTGCCGGCTTCGGCGTTTACCGGCAAAATCGTCATCCCCAGTGCCGATGTCCGGGCCGACATCGCTGTCAATACGCAAGGTGCAAGCGGCGCCGCGCTGCTCACAGGCCAGTTCAAAGGCATTACGGTAGCAAAGCTTGCAAGCCTTGCAAATCTCGCCGGAACCGGATCGCTGATCAACGACATGCCGGATGCGTTCAAGTCAATCGGGGACACTCTTGGGAAACTCGAATTGATGAGCGCCAAGGTTACCGTCTTCAATGGCGGCTCCGGTCTCCAGGTTCTGGGCACATCGGCCACGATTGGCATGCCGGATCAGGTGTGGCGCCTCTGGCCCGGAACCGATCGGTTGAATATCGGTTCGCTCTACGCGAAGTTTGACGTCGCCCAACCCTTCTCCTCGCCATCGGTAGTGGTAACCGTTGGCGGCAGGGTATCGATTCAAGGCGTGCCGATCGACGTGAGCGCGAGCAATAACGATGGTTTCGTGGTCTCCGCTCAACTCGGAGCTTCGCAAACCATTCCGCTCAAGGCGCTGATGGAAACCTACGCCCCGGGCGTTCCGCCGCCGAGCGACTTGACCATCGCATCGATGCAACTCACAGTTGCGCCGCAAAAGTACTATTCCTTCTCGACAACGATCGCCCCCCAGCCAACTCCGTGGATCATACCCCTGGGCCCCACGACTCTCACTGTGAGCGATGTCTCGCTGTACTTCCTATACCCCCAGAAGGGATCGCTCATCGGTTCATTCAGCGGCACAATTGCACTGGGCTCCGTGGCTACGCTGTCGATGACCTACAGCATCCCCGGGCCGCTCGTGATTGAGGCGAACTTGCCGCGCATCGGCCTCACAGACCTCGCGCGCGAGGTGGCCGGCGCGGTATCGCTGCCGTTTCCGAGCGGGTTTCCCGAGATTGATCTCGTCGACTCGAAGGTGCGTTTCACGCGTGACGCAACCGGCGCGTCGACTTACTACGATTTCCTTCTGCGGACCACCGTTTCCGTCGGGGGCACTGCCGGCCTGAACTTCGGCGCATTGATCACCAGGTCAGACGGCCAATGGGGATTCGCAGTCGGTATCTGGACTCCAAAGTGGGAGTCAGGGCAGGGGTGGAGCCCCGGATCGTTGTGGGAGCCTCTCAAGGTCCTCGAGGTAAACAGCGCCGGACTGGTGATCAGCACGCTAGCCACGGATGCAAGCAAGGAACAGCTCATTCCGATTTCCGACGTCCCCGCCCTCGCGGATGAGCAGTTCAAGATTGTCGCCGGCGTAACGTTCTTTGCGACGCTGCGGCTGACGACGGGCCCGGTGAGTTTGCTGCGCGAACTCTTTGGCGACGCGGTCACGTTCGGCCTGTATGCGTCCTATGAGAAGTCAACCAGCACAACAAAGCTGATTGCCTACCTGGCGACCGGGACGAATGGCGCATTTCTCTTTGAGTCGTTCAAGCTGATCTGGGACAGCGTGGGCGCATCGTATGCCGCCATCACGATCGAGGCGAGCGGACGCCTGCAGATCGAAAGCGAGAAGCTCACCTATCAAGTGGCAGGCTCGATCTCGAAGGACGATACGGGTCTCTCGGGCCGGATTGCGCTCTCTGTGCGCGACTGGGTGCACCCCTTCGGATATGACCGGCTAACGGTGAAGCAGTTCGGCATAGCAATCGCGATGACGGAGGCAGGCCCCGTTTTCAGCCTCTCCGGAACGTTCCAGTTCACGACGAAGCGCAACAAGGAGTTCTTGTTCGGAATCGCCGGTGCGCTCACCTTTGAGGGGCCCACTGCGCTGGCCTTCGCTCTCAAGAGCACCTCGCCGGGTCAGTCGCTGCGATTCGGCGAAGTGCTCGAAGGCATCACGACCATCGATGTGTACGATCTGTCCCCGCCGGCAAGCCTTATTCCGTGGGTGCTCGAAATCAAGCTGATCGATATGTTCCTCGAGATACAGGAGCTGTCGTTCTGGGCCGTCATAGTCGACCAGGTGGAGATCAATCGCGTCACCTACAAGAAGGGCTTTGGGCTGCGCGGTGCGATTGCGCTGTTCGGCATCAAGGTACTGCTGTACGTGGAGGTTCGGGCAGCTGAGAAGATGTTCGCGGGCAGCGCGGAATTCCCGGATGAGGTGCGGCTGGGGAACTTCCTCGTGCTGAGTCGTCCATCGACCATCGCGCTCGATTCCAAACGCGATCTGGCGACTGCCGGGCAGCTGGAGCTTACTCCCAAAGGGCCGGTGCTGGAGCTCTCCTCGGTCATCGATGCGACGCACAAGAACTACCTTTATGTAGCTGCTCACCTTCAGTTGTTTGATATCTTCCGGGCCGATATCCTCGGCCAGGCCACGGATAGCGGAATTGCGTATCTGCTCGATATCCAGGCGGGGACTTCCGGGCAGGGCGCGTGGGCGGCGCAGAAGACGACGCTGCTGGTCAGCCGCGAACAACTTGCCTTCGGCGCCAGCCTCAATTACGAGTTTGGCCTGAAGGACGTGACACTCGGAGGATTCAAACTCTTTGATGTTTTGCAGGTGCCGGAGGTACGGCTTCCGGATTTCCTCTTTAAAGTAGGCGGAAAAATCAGCGGCGGGCTGGTACCCCCGAGGTTCGCCCTTGGCGGCGAGCTGAAATTCCAATTTATGGAGCTGAATTTCGACAAGAGCTTCGACATTCAGATCGACCTGTCGAGTGCGCCGCAAAAGCTGGCCGACTTCGGCGCGTTTGTGCTCGCGTGGATCAAGGCGAACCTATCGAAGCTGGTGGAAGAAATGCTCAACGTCGTGCAGAAATTTGCCGATTGGGTAAAGCAGAATTTCGAGCGTTTCAAGCAGTTCGCTACCGAAGTGGCGCAGGTCCTCAAGGACGTGTTCAACGAAACGTCAACGGAAGTTGTAAAGGCGATGATGGCGGCAATCGGCTGGGCTTCCGACGTGGTAAACGAGGCAGTCGACACGGCGTACAAGATCTGCGCTGCCACTACGGCGCTAGTGAATGTCTAGAAGCGGCGGCGGGGTCAATCGGCCATCACTTCGATGAGGGGATTGTTTCGCGCCCACTCTTCGGGGGCGCTCAGGACGCAGCGGGTCCAAGTGCGAAGAGTCTCGATGTGCCTGTCGTCCGTGGGGCCCAACCTTGCCAGGCGTCGGCTCCAGAAGCGAACCGAGGGAAGCGCCTCCATCCGGCAATCCCGCCAGTGCCGGATGCGCCAACCCGCGGCTTCAATCAGGCGTCGCAGTTCCGCCGATGAAACCATGTGCATGGATCCGCCGAATGCAGTGCCGGGCGGTGACGCATCCTGGCAGTTGACCCGCATGACGATTCGGCCGCAGAGAGGACGCAGAGACCAGAGCAGCCATTCCTTATCGCGAACGTGGCAGAGCGATTCGAGCAGCAGGGCCGCGTGAAAGGCGCCCGGCGGAAGCGTCGCTTCTGCATCTCCGAGGCGTACGCGGTAGCCAAGAGAGGCGACATGGCGATATTGCGTCCGGCTGATGGTGAGGCCCGTGACCGGGCCGCAAAAGTCCCGCACTAGCATCGCAAGCGGCCCGCCCCACCCGCAACCGATGTCGTAGATGGTTCCGCCGGCAGGCAGCAGTGGATACAGAGTGCGAACTGCGCGGCGCATGGCTTCTTCGGCCTCGTCATCGTCAGGTTCGTGGTCTGCACTTGCGAAGATGCCGCCGTGATAGTGCATCCCATCGCCCAGGATGGCTTGCCATTGGCGGATAGGCCCGCCGTAGAATTCGTCGAGATCCGGCGCGGAATCGGCGGTCCGGGACTGGGGAAGGGAAATGCGCGCAAAAACTTGGGATTCTGCGGCCTGGTGAAATGTACGCGAGCCGGCTGCAACGATCGACTGCAGCTCAGCTTCATCGCTGGGCCAGCGCGTCGCCGCCGCAGAGGCATAGAGCGTAACGGCTGGATTGGGATCGCCAAGCCTGAACGCAATGTGCTTGATGTGGAGATCGAGTGCCGGGTCCGATGCTGGAATCTCGAGCAGTTCCGCGATTGCAGACACGGCAGCCAGGCTGTTGGCGCGGGGCCTCCAGGGAAGCGATAGGTCCAGCTGCCGTAAATGGCCACCTTCCTCGCGGAGCCAGAAGCCGGAAAGTGCTCGCACGCGCGGATCGGCGAGCAATGATGCGAAAATGCGCTTGAGCTCCGGCGTAAGAAGATCTTCCGGCGCAAGGCCTTCGGGCGTCTCCGGCAGATAGGAGAATTGGTAGCTCGATGCGCCTGGCGCGGCTGTACGATCCCACCTCCACGCGCGATAGCGGTCAGATTGTGTCACGCGGTCGCGGCTATGACGGTAGAAACGCAGCTCCGGGCCGGCAGGGAGAGTCGAAATGCCAATGCCCTGTGCAACCGGCAGCAAATCGGCCGCGGCCTGCGCGTCGAGAATGGATTGGGGAACACTGAGCGCGGCGAGCGCAGTAGCGATTGGCGTCAGGGCAGGTTGGGAATCTGCGGTAAGCCAGCAGGTGAACCGTCCGCCGGACAGGACCTGTTTGCGTTCAAGGCGAACCGAGTATTCAAGCTCCACCGCCGGGCTTGCTGAAAGGTGTTCGCCCAGCATCGCGAGGATGGAATGGGCTGTTGGAAATTGCGCGAGAGATATCTTACGGAGGTTAGTGGAGTCTTGCACTCGGCACCATTAGATTCTAGACGCAGTGCAGTCTAGCATGAGTTAGATGGCTGGGGTGAGGAGCATCGCAGCGGCGTTCAAACTACTGTAGAAGTGAGGCAGCGAGCGACGACAGCGAACTGATGCCTCTGGGAGGAAAACACGTGGATTCGACGGCTCCGGTGTGGCGGACACTTGCGGGGGTTGTGCCTTCTCCGCGCGCTCTGGCGGCGCGGCTCCGCAGTGGGCTGGGTCCGCACCCTGTTCCGCAGAGCGACCTTCGCACGCGTGGCCTGCTTGTTGAAATGAACGCAAGTGAAGAGCATAGGGGACGGTTACGCAGCGAGCTTCCGGAATTGGCCGCTGTGAAGGATGCATTGAGCGGCTCCTGGCCCGATTTGCTGGTGCTTGCCGTCAACGAGACGCCGCCCACCGACGCAGATACCTTCCTGATGATGCCCCACGTCGACCGGCGTTATGCGGCGGAGGGATTTGCGCATGCAATGCCCGAACGCACGACGGTTGTGGTCCTCGATTTTCCGGAAGACGGCGTAGGAGGTGAGTTGGTGGCCTTCGACGCCGGACGGCTGCGGCAATATTCGCCGGACTCGCGCCTGGGTGCACGAGCCGCTGTGGAGAGGGCAGGAGGGCAACTTTTGCCACCTATACCCGGGACGGCTTATGAACTTGCCGGCCACCTGCCGCACGCCGTGCTGGGATATGAGACAAATCGCGGCACACCCTGGAGGATGGTGGTGGTGATCGCCGAGTTTGGCGCGGCAGGGTTATCCCAAATCGAATGGCGGCGACTCGGCTGATGAAGCGGTAGTTTCGCAACTTGACCGTGTCTCCGATCTTGTTGCGAATCTCCTTCCGCTTCACCAGCGCCCGCTCATTGACGAAAACGACTTGTCGACGAAATCACTGAACGTCGATTGTTGTAACGCTGTACGCAGGCAACGTCAGAGTCAACGACGAACCGCTCACCGCCTGCGATCCAATTGACACTGGAGTCACAGGGGCTGACGGGCTTTGCTTCGCCGCCGTAGCCGCAGTCATCTGGTACATGTTGGCCGTGCCTGAGAGCGTCATACCGCTGATCGCAACCACTTGAGACGTGTTGGCGCGATTGACGGCTACAAGAACGACGCGTCCGGGAGCGGTAGTGTCGGTGCTTGCATAGACCATCACGCTGCCCGGGTTACTCGAGGTCGTATGCACCGATACATCGCCGAAGTTTGAATTCGAGCCATCGAAGTTACGGAACGCGCGGAAGCCCGCGAGTTCATAGTCGTAGGTTCCGCTTGGAGGCCAGAACATGGCCGCAAAGACACCGTTGCTGGCATAGACGCCCAATTGGTCCGCCTGTGCGACCGTGCCGGCGATGTTATTAAAGCCGCCCGTCTCGTACTCACTGATGGAAAGCTTAATCGAGGGGAATTCGGCTGCAATCTTCGACTGCAGTCTTCCCAGGAAGTTGATGGGCGCGCCACCTAGGACCGAGTTGACCCATGGATTGCTGTTGCCGGGATCGGTAAATGTCGCATCCCAGAGATTGCGTGGTGCCTGCACGATCAGCTGCATATCGGCGTCCGACAAACTCGAGGCTGTCATGCTGGTAACCCGCGTGCTGCCGGAATCGTAGTCCTCGGGGTACCAGTGGAAGTCATAGACATCTACAAGCGGCTTCCCGAATGTTGCCGAAGCTGTGCTCAACGCCTGGAAATACTCGTCCGCGAACCAGTTCGCGCCGGTTGGGGTGGTGCCGGTAACTCCGCTCTGCCAGTTGTAGACGCCAAGGAAGCCGTAGTGCGATGGCCCGAAGATGGTGATGTTCGGGAACTGAGTCTTAAGAGCCTGTGCCACCGACAGAGTCTTGGAGATGTAGGCGGATGGCGTAATTTCGGTCGGGCCCTGCACCTCCAGATGCGTTGAGTTCCAAAGATCCGGTTCGTTGTCCAGATCGACAAAGGCCGGTGTGGGCGTGGTGCCGTTAAACAGCTGCTTCGTGGTGGAAAGCTGATTCATTGCCCACACGAATTCATCGTCATAGACGTTGCCGGTGTCCTCGCCACTCACCACGGTAACGGGCGGCGTGGTGGTAAAGGGAGCGGAACTGACTGAACTCTTCTGATAAACGATGTTCTGGAATCGTGCCAGATCCGGCGCATTGGTGGTGGGGACGGGACCGGACTCATCTGCTGATACAAGCCCTTGTATCGGGATCGTGAAGAGCGTTGCCTGTCCCGCGGCAATATCGGCATTGATGTTCGGATACACTGCGAACCCCGGAACCGTGCTGGAGCTCAGGAAATTATCGCTCTCATAGTTAAAGTCGCTACCTGCATTCGAGGCGTTCGTCGTCCAGTTATAGGCCGTCCAGCGATTGCCGCCCATGCGGTAGATGGTTACGTCTGGAACATTGGGAATTCCCGAACCGGTGATTCCGTTAATTCCATAGATCCAGGGTGAGATTGGCGCTGTCTGCGAAGGATTGACGATGACCGTAACATTGGTAGCCACGGCGCCAGGCGTAGCGAAGACCTGATTTGAGTTGGCGCCGCTCCCGGCAGAGTTCACGGCGGAGACCACATAGTAATACACGGTGCCGTTCGTCAAGCCGGTGTTCGTAAAACTGGTTGTCGTCGTCGATCCAACTGCCGTGTATGGCCCGCCGCTCGTAGTCGAGCGTTGCACGTTGTAACTCGACGCAGTCAAGCTCCCCGTCCACGAAAGAGCAATCTGCTGGTTACCCGCTGTGGCGGTCAGCGAGGTTGGCGCCAGTGGAGGATCGCCACCGAGCGAGCCGCAGAGGTTTCCGTTCACCGCAAAGGCTGTCGGAGCGGGATTTCCGGAAGTTATCGTTCCATTGAAGCCGATGTTGGTGATGCTTCCACCCGCGGCGACGGAGCCGTTATAGCTCTCATTGGTCACTGTGACCAACCCGCCACTCTGCGTTTCAACCCCATTCCAGAGAGATGAGATCGTCTGTCCGTTGGCGAAGATCCACTGCAGCGTCCAGCTGGTCCAGGCTGTCGTTCCGGTGTTCTCGAGGTCGATGGTCGCTCCGAATGCGGTCGAGCTTTGCGGTGAAATCGTGTAGACGACGTTGCACGCAAAGCCGTTGCCGTTGCCGCTGGTAACGGTGATGTTTACAGCGCTCGATGTACTCGTGGCAAAGGTCGTCGATCCACCGTAAACAGCTGTGACCGAGTGTGTGCCCGCTGTCGAGAATGAGGTCGCAAGCGTTGCCTTTCCAGAGCTCAACGTTCCTGTGCCCAGCGAGGTCGACCCGTCCAGGAACGTGACGGTGCCCGTTGCTGCCGAAGGCGAAACTGTCGCTGTCAGCGTGACGCCGGTGCCAGTGGTAGTCGATGTGGAAGAAGACGTCAGCGCGGTGGTCGTGGCTGTCAACGACGATGTGACGGTGATGCTCACGGCGCTCGATGTGCTGGTCGCAAAAGTCGTCGATCCGCCGTATACAGCAGTAATCGAGTGTGTGCCCGCTGTCGAGAATGAGGTCGCAAGCGTTGCCTTTCCAGAGCTCAGCGTTCCTGTGCCCAGCGAGGTCGACCCGTCCAGGAACGTGACAGTTCCTGTGGCCGCCGAGGGCGAAACTGTCGCCGTCAGCGTAACGCTGGTGCCAGTTGTCGTGGACGTCGACGAGGACGTCAGCGCGGTGGTCGTGGCTGTCAACGACGATGTGACGGTGATGCTCACAGCGCTCGATGTGCTCGTGGCAAAGGTCGTCGATCCGCCGTACACAGCTGTGACCGAGTGTGTGCCCGCTGTCGAGAACGAGGTCGCGAGCGTTGCCTTTCCGGAGCTCAGCGTGCCGGTGCCGAGCGACGTCGACCCATCGAGGAACGTGACGGTTCCGGTGGCTGCCGAAGGCGAAACCGTCGCCGTTAGCGTAACGCTGGTGCCCGTTGTCGTGGACGTCGAGGAAGACGTCAGCGCGGTGGTCGTGGACGTCAACGACGACGTGACGGTGATGCTAACGGCGCTCGATGTGCTGGTGGCAAAGGTCGTCGATCCGCCGTACACAGCGGTAATCGAATGCGTCCCCGCGGTCGAGAACGAGGTCGCGAGTGTCGCCTTTCCGGAGCTGAGCGTACCGGTGCCGAGCGATGTCGTCCCATCGAGGAACGTGACAGTCCCGGTGGCTGCCGAAGGCGAAACCGTCGCCGTCAGCGTAACGCTGGTGCCGGTTGTCGTGGACGTAGAAGAAGACGTAAGCGCGGTGGATGTAGCCGTCAGCGACCCGTTGCAGGCCGTTCCATTGATCGCGAAATTTGTCGGTATCGCGTTGGTGACGTTGTTCCACGAGCCGTTGAATCCCATGCCGGTATAACTGCCACCTGCGGCGATGCTGCCGTTGTAGCTCATATTCGTGACCGTCACATTGGCGCCGGTCTGTGTCACATTGCCGTTCCAGATCTGGGTCACGGTCTGGCCGTTTGCGAAGCTCCAGGTCAGCGACCAACTGGTCCATGCGGTAGTTCCGGTGTTGCTGATGCTCAACGCGGCACCGAACCCCCCGGACCACTGGTTGGAAATCGAGTAGCTGACCTTGCAGGCTGTTTGAGCCATTGCGGTGGAGGCTAGAAAGATCACTGCCAGAACGAATCCCCACATACGAAGAACGCGATGCGTCATGACTGCTCCTTTGTATTTGCATGTTCGGATTCATACGAATCCGAACAAGAACTATTCGTCCCGGGAAAGTGGCGTGACCTTTGCCTACAGATCATGCGAGCGGTCATCGAGGTACCCGCGTTCTTGCTGCGAAGTACGCCGCCGGGCTGCTTCAGCAAATACCGCTTGTTCAGGGCGCCGCTGCTCTCAGAAGCGCCCCCTGGTTGAAAGTGGCTCGTTAGTTGCCGGGGAAGAGATTTGCGAAGACGAGATACGCCGACGCAATATCCACCTGCGCCCAGAAACGGTGGTAGTTAAAGGTTGGACCCGCTCCCGTTCCCGAGCAACCCGACTGAACCAGCGCATAGCTGGGATCTTGCTTGTACTTGGGTCGCAGGCTCAGGAATGTTGGCTGCGGGCTGACCGTGACGTCTTCGCCGGCCGGCATGGTGCCCGGTGCCCAAGTGGACGGCACAAACACCGTGGCGCCGAATCCGCCGTTGAGAGTGGTGCTGCCGTTGGTGCTGGTGCTGGTCGTGCTGGTGCAGTAGTCGCTGCGCGTCTCCGCCACCGAGATTCCGATGGAGTCGCGGTAGTTGGTCCAGATGCCGGTCAGCAGGCTCTTGGCCAATGCCTCTGAGGTTGCATCGGGCGTCTTGCTGGAACTCCACTTGCCAACCGCGGCGCTGTAGTAGGCAAGGGCCTTAGCCAGCGAGCCGGCCAGGCCTATGTCCGTTGCAGTGCCCGTGACCCTGACGTGAAGGTTCGGATTGAGCGGAACGGTAGTCCAGTCTTGCGTAGCAGCGTTCCAGTTGGTTGCAGGCTGGTTCGCGGTACCGGACGTGACGAGGCCGCAGGTCGAGTCGTTCCAGGGATTCGTCGTGTCGCCCTGGCCCGGGGAGTCGTCCCAACAGAGCGAACCGGGCAGGGTGAAGGTTCCGTTGGCGTTGACCGTGGTGACCTTCTCCACCCAGGGGATCCAACTGTTCAGCACGATTGCGGCTTTTGAATCGCCGGTGATGTAGTAGTACTCAGCCAGCCGCTCCATGGACCACGTCTGCATGCCGAACCACTGGTTGCTCGGCGGGTTGTGATAGACAGGCTCCCAATCGTAAGCCATGTTGTAGAAGGTGCTGTCGCCGGTGGGAGTCGGGGAGTAGGAGCCTTCCCAACTGTTGGTTGCGCCGCCGGCTATTGCGCCTTCATCCGATTGCAACCAGCGGTAGAGCTCAAGCTGGCGCTCCAGGCTTGTGCTCCAGTCAGTCACGCTTTGCGCGGGAAGATTGCCGCTGATGCCCGCATCCTTCGACAGCGCGAAGGCCGCCACCGGGTTCTGGTAGCCAAAGTGCGTACTGCCGTCTCCGATGCGCCATGCCCACGACCCGGCGCTGGGGAGAGCTCCGCCCCATGCGAAGTACCATCCGAGCAGATAATGCGCGGAACTGTAGCCGCTGCCGGCCGCGCAGCCGGTTGCGCTCGCGCTCGCGCCTACACAGCCGATCGCCTTGAAGTACTTGTCGAACATTGCATACCGCAGGTAGTCGCCAAGCTTGGCGGCCTTGGGCAGCAAGCTGGTGACAATGCTGCTTCCGCCCTGCGCGTCTGCGTATTGTTCCGCCCAGTACATGGCCTGCACAGTGCGTGCATCGGCGTCCGGTGCATCTGTGTACTTCCACTGCGCCGTATAAGGAGAAGGAGCAGTGAAGAGGTCGAGGTAGCCGTTGCTGGAGCTGCCGTACTTCAATGCATCCCAGCAGGGCTGCGGAACAGTCAGCCACACGGATTCGTTTGCGCCGCGTTGGAAGGTGTTCATGCACGAGGGCTTCGTCACACCGTCTTCCTGCTGGCCAAAGCCATAAAAGTTGTCGGTGTCGATAATCCAATGCATGGAGTACATATTGCTGTTGCCGTAGGTCGAGCTGAGCTGGCTCGCCAGGGGATCGTTACCCACAGAGACCGAACTTGTCAGCGTCGATGGATAAGCGCCGGGCAAGGGATGCTCAGGTGCATAGGTGGCGGGTGAAGAGGCGTTATAACCGCTATTGGTTGGTTGCAGCGCCGCGCTGGGGATCATGTTGTCTTCCATGCTCGTCCAGGCAGTCTGCAGCCCCGTCCAGTTTTCGGTCAGGCCGCCGTAAAGCGTTTCCAGCCAGATCCAGTAGCTGTAAGTCTCCGATGACGTCTCGTGGCCATAATCCGGGGCCTCGGCCATGAGAGTTTCTACCGAGTGGTACGGAATCTTGTCGCCGCTCGTTGCGGTTCCAAAATACCCGTTCGAGGAGGTGTGAATGTCGTTGTAAAGGTCGACAAAATGTTGCTGGAACGTGGTAAACCCCGCGCTGATGGTGAGAGTGAAGGTGAGGGTGTTAGTTATGGAGCCGGAACTGCACGTGACCGTGAGTGTGGACGCTCCGGCAACTGCAGTGGAAGGTACCGTGAATGTAAGCGCAGTTGAGCCAGGAATGACCTTGGTGCCGGCAGGCAAAGGATCGGTTATTCCACTTGGCAGGCCAGTGAGCGAACAGGTTATGTTGCCCGTGAACCCGTTCACGTCCGTAGTCGTCAAGGTAGCGGTTCCGGTACCTCCGAGAGCTACGACAAGAGCAGTGGGCGAAACTGAAATGGTAAAGCCGGGTGCTCCGGTCACAGTGAGAGTGATGGAGGTGGTCACTGGAGTCAGCGTTCCGGAGGTGCCTGTGATGGTGATCGGATAGCTCCCTGCAGCAACTGTTGAAGCGACCGAGAACGTGACCACGCTTGAACTCGTCGATGAAACTGGACTGAACGAGGCCGTTACGCCGGTGGGCATTCCAGATGCCGCAAAGGTCACGCTGCCGGCGAAGGGGCTTACATCGCTCACCGCGATCGTATCGGTCCCACTCGCGCCCGGGGCCACCGACAACGTCGATGCTGAAGGCTTCAACGTGAAGCTTCCCGTCGAGACGCCTCCACAAAGCGTTCCGTTGACTGCGAAGTTAGTGGGCACTGAATTGGTACCACTCCATGTACCGTTGAATCCGATGCCTGTGACACTCCCGCCGGCGGGAATGCTGCCGTTATAAGGCTCGTTAGTTACAGTCACGTTCGCGCCACTCTGGCTGGCAATGCCATTCCAGAGAGATGAGACGGTTTGACCGTTCGCAAACGTCCAGGTCAGTGTCCAGCTGCTCAGAGCCGTCGTGCTCGTGTTCTCGATGGTGATGGCTGCTCCAAAAGCCGTTGAGTTTTGCGGCGAAATCGTATAGACAACCTGGCAAGCGCCGGTCGACGCCGTACCCACAGTCAACGTAAAGGAGGCGGATGCGCTGAGCGAACCGCTCGTCCCCGTGATTGTTACTGGGAAGGTGCCCGTCGTTGCCGAGCTGCTTGCGGCAAAAGTGACTACACTTGTACCGGTAGCCGGATTCGTTCCGAACGTTGCCGTTACACCGCTGGGAAGGCTTGAAGCCGCCAGCGTCACGCTGCCGGTGAAGCCCCCCGCATCAGTTACGGTGATCGTGTCGGTCGCATTCGAACCCTGAGTCACGGAGACCGTTGATGCCGACGATGCCAGGGTGAAGCTGGGTGGAGCAGCTACGGTTATCGTGATCGAGGTAGTTACCGGGGCCAGCGTTCCGCTGGTGCCGGTGATGGCGATCGGATAACTTCCTACTGGGGTAGTCGAACCAACCGCGAAGGTGACCACGCTGCTCGCCGTGGCAGGATTGGTGCTGAACGTCGCAGAAACTCCTGAGGGCATTCCGGATGCGGCAAGCGTCACGCTTCCGGTGAATGAACCTGTATCGGTTACGGTAATCGTGTCGGTTTTGCTTGCTCCCTGGGCAATTGATAGCGTTGACGCGGCCGGCGTTAGCGTGAAACCAGAAGCGGCGGTCACCGTGAGCGTGATGGAAGTGCTGGCTGGAGTCAACGTGCCGGAGGTGCCGGTTATTGTAATCGGATAGTTTCCGGCTGCGGTTGTTGAAGCAACCGAAAAGGTGACTACGCTGCTCGCGGTGGCGGGATTGGTGCCGAATGAAGCTGTAACCCCCGTTGGCATTCCCGAAGCCGCGAGAGACACGCTGCCGTTGAACGGGCTGACGTCAGTTACTGTGAGCGTATCGGTGCCAGTCGCGCCCTGGGCGATCGACAGAGAACTCGCCGAAGCTGCCAGCGTGAAGCCGCCTGAACTGCCTGATCCATTCGCCAGGCACGTGACCGCAGGAACCGCATTGGTTCCCGTAACCGAAGCATTGAATCCGGCGCTGCTGTAGGAACCGCCGACTGGAATCGCGCCGTTGTAACTCAGGTTCGTCACCTTCACTGACTGCCCGGACTGCGTGACTGTACCATTCCACAATTGCGTAATCTGCTGATTCCCGGAATACGTCCACGTTAATGTCCAGCTGCTGATGGCCGTCGTGCCGGTGTTGGTGATCGTAAGCCCGCCGGCAAAATTTCCCGGCCAGGTGCTCTGAATTGTGTAGGTCGCCGAACAGGACTGAGCCAGGATGCTCGGCGCAGCCGCAGTTAGGAGCAGAGCCGCAAGTGCTCCGGCGAGGCAGCCCAATCCGCGGCCGCCAATAGGTCCGAACCAGTTATTGATTCTCTGAAACATATTGCCTCCTTGCGTGTCACGCGACTCGCCCGCATGCAATGATGGGCGACCATCCTTGGAGCAAAAGCTCCGAACACAGAGCACTCCTTGCCTGGTCACGGCCCGGGCAGGCAATTCGAACGGCAAAGAGCCTGCACCGAAAATCAGGCAAAGGCTCCCCGCAATCTCCAGGGGAGTGGAAATTGGGAGTTACCTCTCAAACTCGGTGATTTCGCCCTCGACGCGTCCGTCTATCCTGGGACCGCACCGAGACAACGCATTCAGGTAGGAGAAAAAGCAAACTCTAATCGGTTGGCGTGTTCGCCAACGGTCTAGCATCCTTCGCCGATTTTCAAAAACTAGTTACGGCCGAAGTGAATTGCGGAGGCATACTAAAACGTTTGAGCATAATTTGCAAGCTAAATCAACCGCAAAATTGTTTTCGGCAGAATGCTGGCGGCCGCGCTTTTCCTAAGCCTCATAAATCCAGAACCTTCGACCATGACTCGCCAGGAGGGAATCGGTTCTCTCCGGCGACTTTCAAAGGCTTTCCTACTGAATATAATTCGCAAGGTGAAGATAACCGGATCGTCAGAGGGTCGTTTTCACCGTCGCTTGCAAGTTCATTCTCAACGTTGCGGCACATTCTTTTTAAAGTAGTAAATCAACCGGCTCGCACTAATAACTGTGATTAGGATAATGTCCATTTGCCGGTGGCTTCGATGATCGTTACGTAACGATTCAGAGGGAGATCCGTGAATCGGTCGATTGCCTTGCTTGGAAGCGGCCACTTGATCTCCAGGCTGTCAATCTTCTTTCGCTTCCCGATCCCGAGCACAACTCGTGGATCATGCGAAGAGAGAAAACTTCCCCCGCCTGTCTTCATTCTCGATCTCTTCAAGTCTCCGGCTTGATAGGTGATCACGGCTCCTACAGCATCTGCGTTGCACACTCGTCCGATCAGCCGCACGCCGAGCCAATTGTTCAATCGGCCGACATTGTTGCGCATGATCAAAGGCGCTTCGTCATTATTCACGATGACGACGTCCACGCCTCCATCATTGGCAAAATCTCCGACTGCCAATCCACGGGCGGGAAACTCTTTGCGAAATATCGGTCCGCTCTCCGCGCTTACATCGCGGAACTTCTTTCCTTCTCGATGGAACAGTTGCAACCGCTGACGCCACTGGATATTGTTGGCGTTCTCAACCAGGAGATCATCGGGAAAGCCATTGGCCGTGAACAGATCGAGATCGCCGTCGTTGTCGTAGTCGAAGAACTTCAATCCCCAACCGCTCATCCAACGCGTCGCCATACCAATACCCGCGGCCGTCGCCACATCCTCAAAGTTCTCGTCTCCGACATTCCGATAGAGGGAGAAGAACTCCTCGTCGATGTTGGCGACAAACAAGTCTTCGCGTCCATCCTGGTCATAGTCAACGGCATCTACGCCCATCCCTGAGCGTGCGCGCCCATCGGCGCTGTAGGCTACATCGGCCGTCAAAGCGACTTCGTCGAACTTGCCCTCACCGCGGTTCATGAACAGAAAATTGGGAACTGTGTCATTCGAGACGAATAAATCCATTCGACCGTCGTTATTCAAGTCCGCTGCGACCACACCCCACGCCTTGCCCCGATGCTCGGCAATATGCGATGACTTGCTCACGTCGGTAAAGGTACCGTCGCCGTTATTGTGGAATAGCCAGCTCGGCATCGGATCGAATGTCGTGGGAATGCAATAGTGATGCATGCCCGCGGCATCGGGCGGACAACCGCGGTGAATATCGAAGGCCGCGAACTGGCATACAAATAGATCGAGCAGCCCATCGTTGTCGTAATCGAACCATACCGCGCTCGTGCTCCACCCACCCGCGCCGACTCCAGCCTTCTCAGTTATGTCGGTAAAGGTGCCGTCACCGTTGTTGCGATAAAGGATGTTGCGCTCGCACTGGGTTACGTAGATATCGGGGAAACCGTCATTGTTATAGTCGCCGATCGCCACCCCCTGCCCGAAGCCCCCGCCCATAACACCGGCTTTAAGTGTGACGTCGGTAAACGTGCCGTCGCGATTGTTCCGGTATAGCGCATTGCGCAGCGGATGGACGGGGTGAAAGAAGCTCGAGCGCCCGCTGTTTACGAAGTAAAGGTCCATCCAACCGTCATTGTCGTAGTCAAGGAAGGCGCAGCCGGCGCCGCTGCTCTCCGGCAAATACCGCTCCGCGGATCGCCCGGCATCGTGGACCCACGTAATGCCGCTCTTCGCGGCAGGGACCGGTTCAAACGGAAAGACAGGCGGCACTGCGGCGGCCCGGGACAACTGCGACTTCCGGAGCGCAAGGGCAGCGCCGAAGCTGCCAAATCGGCTCAACAGAGTGCGGCGGGAGAAGACGGTCTGAGAGCCTCGGGTTATTGAGCCCATGCAATAAAAATATCGCTAAAAGTTATAATTGGCGATGGAACCCGCCATGACCTCTGCAGCGTATCGAGCCATCTGCCTGGGTGCTGGCCTTCTCGCTTGGCTTGGAACCGCGCGGGTATCACTGTCACAATCCTCCCCTCGGCAAACCGCAGCCCTCTCGCAGGACAATCAGCCCGACGTTGCATCGCTGCGCAATCAGGCGCTCGAAGAAGGAGAAGCGGGCAAGACGGCCGATGCCATTCGCGATTACCGGCGCGCCCTTGAGCTGCAGCCCGATTGGAAGGAGGGCTGGTGGAACCTGGGAATGCTTCAGTACTCGGGAAAGCAATTCGACGAAGCCGAATCTGCGTTCCAAAGAGCTGCTTCACTCGCGCCAGGGGTCGGAAACATATGGGCCCTTCTCGGTCTTTCGGAATTCGAAACCGGCGATTATGATCGTGCGCTGCAGCACCTCGAACAAGCACAAAGACTCGGCATCCAGGATGACGAGGAAATTGCTCGCGTTGCCAGCTATCATCTGGCGTTGCTTTGCTTGTGGTCGGGGCAATTCGAACGCGCCACGGAACTCCTGCGCGCGAGTTTCGGATTCGGGTCGATGCCTCCGCAGGTACGCCTGGCTCTCGGCCTCGTCACGTTGCGCGTCTCTCTTCTGCCGCAGCAACTTGACCCATCGCGAGAGGCCCTGGTTTCGGAGACTGGTGCCGCGGCCGCCAGCGGGGATCCCGAACGATTTGCCGAACTGGTGAAGGAGCATCCCAACGCGCCCAACCTAAGGCTCGCATACGGAGTCGCCCTGAGCCGCGCGGGAAAAGCTGAGGAAGCGCTTGAACAGTTCCGCGCCGAAGCCGCTACGTCGCCGGAGAGTCCGCTTCCCTGGATGGAGACGGCCCATGTTCTCATCGGCAATGGCAAAGCCTCTGATGCGTTAGTGTCCGCGCAGAGAGCAGTGCGCCTCGCTCCGTCTGACCCCGCTGCTCACGCGATTCTCGCGGATGCCCTGAAGGCAGCAGGCAAACCAGGTCTGGCGGCCAATGAACTTAAGCTTGCGACGACCAGCCCGCAGGTTTCATCGCCTCCCGAGAAGCGCATCTTGAAGTACTATGGCAGAGCCGAATTGGCGGAAGGATCTACTCGATCCGCCGGTCAGGACTTATGGCATCGAGCGCTTCGCGAGTATGTGGCGGCAGATTATTCCGGCGCGCAAGCGGATTTGAAAACGTGGCTGGCTGGCAACCCATCCGACGGCACCGCGTGGGCACTGTTCGGGCTCTGCGAATTCGCTCTGCATGATTACGACGACGCGCTGATTCATCTCGACCGCAGCGCCCGCCTGGGCATGAACGCAAGCACTGAATCGCTCGACCAGGCGCGGTACACGTATGGCATCCTGCTGATTCACGCTGGCCGGTTTGACGAGGCTGACTCTGTGCTGGCGACGGCATGGCAGCCGTCTGGTCCGCTGGCTGCCAAAGTGGAGTTCGCGCTGGGGTTGTCGCTGCTGCGGCGAACGGAGTTTCCCGACTCAGTAGACCCAAAGGAAGCCGATCTCATCCGTACCTCCGGCCGGATCTCTACCTTACTTCAGCAGAGCGAGTACGACCGGGCTTTCCCTCTCTTCAAGGTTCTTATTGACCGCTATCCGACCGTCCGATTCCTGCACTATGCTTACGGAACAGCCCTGATTGCGGTTTCGGAGTTCGACCAGGCCGCAGTCCAGATGCAGGCAGAGCGTACCATCTCTCCAACGAGCGAACTGCCATGCCTGGGTCTCGCATCAATGGCGTTGCGCCAGCACACACCCGAACCCGCCCTTCAGTGGGCGCACTGCGCGCTCGAGTTGAACCGTGATTCGGTCGATGCGCACTATTTGCTCGGGCGTGCATTACTCGAGACAGGAAATGCGACAGAGGCGGTCACGGAACTTGAGGTCGCCGGGAAGATGAGTCCGGCAAGTCCCGAGATCCATTTCAACCTGGCCAGGGCATATGCCAAAGCCAACATGCCTGAGAAAGCTCAGCAAGAACGCGAAACATTCACTCGCCTTAATCAGGAGCGCCATGGAACCGAAACGCCACGTTAACTCGAGCAGAGAAAAGCGACGCGGCGAGTTGCGTGTTGCCGGCGGGAGAGATTTGCGCGTCCGTTCCTTTTGTGCGCTGCTGGTTGCTGTTATCACTCTGAGTGTGCTCGCCTTCTTGTGGACGCCTGCGTTTCGCACCTCGGCCTCGCGAGTCAAGGCAGCACAGACAGTAAGTGGGACGGGAAAGCTGACTATCGATTATCCGCGCGACGGTTCTATCTTTCCGCCCGAGATTACTGCCCCGGTTTTTCTGTTCCACGACTCAAGTGAAGCAAAGCGCTGGACTATCGAGGTTGCATTCGACTCGGGCGCCGGCGGCCTCCACCTGGACTGCGCGGGAGACTATTTACAACCCGCAGAGCTCGACACGCGCGCCGGGACCAAGCTGGAGTGGACCGCCGAACAAAGTACTACCCACACCTGGAAACCGGATGATGAAGTTTGGAAGAAGATCAAGCTGCATTCGGTCATGACTCCGGTCCGCGTCACCATTCAGGGCTACGCGGATGCCGGCGCGACGCAGCCCGTTTCCAGAGCCACGGTTGCGATTTCTACCTCGTCCGACCCGGCCGGCGCGCCGATCTTCTATCGCGATGTGCCTCTGATGATTGCTCCAACCGCCGGAAAAGGCGCCATTCAACCCCTGCCTCCAAGCGCCCTTCCACTTATCAAGTGGGAACTACGCTACATCGGCCAGCCTCGAAGCCAGACAGTGATGGAAAATCTTCCCACCTGCGCTAACTGCCACTCCTTCTCGCGGGATGGCAAGACCCTCGGCCTCGACATGGATGGACCTCGCAACGACAAGGGCCTGTATGCGCTGGTTCCAGTTTCAAAAGAAATCACCATCGCTAACCGGGATGTGCTGCGCTGGGAATCGTTCAAGGAGGATGCAACCGGAGGCGTTCCATCCGATCCCACCGTCAAGCGATTCGGTTTCATGTCGCAGGTCTCGCCCGATGGACGCTACGTGATTACTTCCATCGCGCCGCCGGGGACAAAAGACATCCATGGCGCAGAAGCTCCAGGATTCGCGGCCGGAGTGGTGAATCGCCTCTTCAGCATGAACTATCAACACCTCGACTTTACCCAGGTCTTCTATCCAACGCGCGGCATCCTGGCCTGGTATGACAGGAGCGCCAAGAAACTACGCGCCCTCCCCGGCGCTGACGATCCGGATTACGTGCAGACCAGCGCATTCTGGTCACCTGATGGCAAGTACCTCATCTTCAGCCGCGCAAAAGCGCAGGATCCGTACCCACCCGGCGCTCCCAAGCCAACTTATGCCAACGACCCGAATGAGCCGCTTGTTCAATACGATCTCTATAAAATCCCTTTCAACGAAGGCCGCGGAGGCAAGGCGGTACCGGTAGCCGGCGCATCGCAGAATGGCATGAGCAACAATTTTCCCAAGGTGTCGCCCGATGGAAGATGGATTGTCTTCGTGCAGAATCGAACGGGGCTGCTGATGCGGCCCGACAGCAAGCTGTACATGGTTCCGTTCGAAGGCGGCAAGGCACGGCTCATGAACTGCAATACTCCGCGCATGAATTCTTGGCACACCTTCTCTCCAAGCGGCAGATGGCTTGCGTTCTCGTCGAAGGGACGCTCCCCTTATACGCAACTTATGCTGACGCACATCGATGCGCAGGGCAATGACTCCCCGGCCATCATGGTTGAAAACACCACCGCGGCGAACCGCGCAGTAAATATCCCCGAGTTTCTGAACGTATCGCCCGGAGGTCTCGAAAAAATCGATCCGCAGGCCACTGAGTTCTACCGCTTCTTTAACCGCTCGTATGAGGCCATCGAGAATAACGACTTTCCGCAAGCCATAGCATCGATGCGTAGCGCGATCGAACGCGATCCCGATGACCCGCTGGCCCACTATGGACTTGCGACTGCGCTCTCCGCGAACGGCCAGGAACGCGAAGCGCTGGATGAATACCGCATTGCCTGCAAGCTCAATCCAAAGAGCTGGGCATGGCTGAACCATCTTGCCGTGTCACTTGCAAACAACGGCGAGGTAGATGAAGCAATTGCAACATGGCGGCAGTCGCTGCAACTCAATCCCTCCGACCCCGGAACGGAGACTGACCTGGGAACCACACTCTTCGAGAGCGGCCGCAGACAAGAGGGCTATCAACACCTCCAGAATGCAGTAATTCTTGCTCCGAAGTTGCCGGACGCTCACAACCATCTCGGCCTCGCCCTGGCAGAAATGGGCCAGACACAAGCGGCTGTCGAGCACTTCCAGAAGGCGATCGAACTTCTCCCTTCGTCGGCCGAATTCCGGTTCAATCTGGGATACGCACTCGATCAACGCGGCGATTACGAAGATGCCATTGGTCCGCTGGAGAAATCAGTGGGACTGAGCCAGGGTCGAAACTGGCATTGCCTGGCCGAGCTGGCCAAGGCCTATCAGAAGACCGGGCGATCCGCGAAAGCTGTAGAGACGGAGCGCTTGGCGATCGAGGCTGCTGAAAGGGACCACAATGACGAAGTCGTTAAGGAATTGCGCGATCTGCTCGCGCAATACGAATCGACCGGAAACTCCTCAACGAAATAAGTCAGTATCTACGGATGGCGGATAGGGCTAGGCCTGGCTTTCGAAGGATCGACAATACCCTTGCCTTCGAGAACGTTGTAAAAGTGGTCCGCTGCCAGATTGGTCAATTCCTCTGTCAGCCCTGATGGCCACCGAATCTCCACTTTGTCGATCCTGGTCGCAGTCCCCAACCCGAAGTGGAGCCGCAGGTCGCTCTGCGAAAGATAACTTCCGCCGCTGTGAACTTCATCGGTTTGGGTCATGCCGCCGGCCACCACCTTCACCCTCGCATTCAGCGCCAGCCGGTTGCTCTTTGTGCCGTCCAGCTCAAAGCTCACCCAGTGCCGGCCCGGAATGCCGTGGTTGCGAAGAATCATGGGTCTTCCATCGAGGTCTTCGATCACGATGTCCATATTTCCGTTGTTGAACAGGTCGCCGACCGCCAATCCTCGCGAGACCCGGCGCTCTCTCAACGCAGGTCCGGCCTGATCGCTTGCATCGCAGAACGTTCCATCCTTCTGATTCATTTCCAGCAGCTTCGGCTGGCGGTATCCTCCGCCGGAAGGAAGAGAATCAACCTGCGGATACACGTGCCCGGTCGCCGTGATGAGATCCTCCCAGCCGTCATTATCGAGATCGACAAAGGCCGTTCCCCACTTGACCCATGGCAACGAGGGCAACGCAATCCCGGAGCGAAACGAATCTTCCTTGAAATCCCAATTGCCCTCATTGCGATAGAGCAAGTCGTTTTCGTCGGTAAAGTTGGTCACGTGAATCGAGGGCCGGCCAGTGTGGTTGTAGTCGGCCAGCGCAATTCCCATGGAGGCCTGTTCCGATCCGTCTTCGCTCACCGCGGTCCCCGATTGCAGCCCGATCTCCTCAAATTTGCCGTTCCCAAGATTTTTGTACAAGTACTTCGGCGTCGAATCGTTGGTGACGTAGATATCGGGCCGCCCCGTGTTATTGAAATCCGCCCATACAACGCCGAGGCCGTAGTAGCCATCCGGGTCGTCAACTCCGGCCGTCTTCGAAACATTGGTGAACGTGCCGTCACCATTATTGTGAAAGAGCGAGTCGCCCGCTCCCCGCAGGCCACGCGGGCCGCACTGCACATCCAGGCCTTTATATTTGCAAAACGATGCACTGCCGAATTTGGGCATGTCGTCAAGATGAAAGTCGACATAATTGACAACCATCAGATCGGCGAATCCATCGCCGTCGTAATCTCCAAAGGAGGCTCCGGTCGAATAGCGTCCGTCGGAGACTCCGGCTTTCACGGTGACGTCGGTAAAAGTTCCGTCACCGTTATTCCGGTACAGAACGTTCCCTCCCAGGCAGGTGAGATAGAGATCGGGCCATCCATCGTTGTTGTAATCGCCAACCGCGCCTCCGTCGCCCAGGCACGAACTGTTCAAGCCCGATTTGGCGGTAACGTCAGTAAAAGTCCCGTCGTGGTTATTGCGATAAAGCGCGCCGTGCGCCGGGATTTTCTTGAGGGCCTGTTGCACCGTCGGCTGATTGGTGAAGTAGAGATCGGGCCAGCCGTCGCGATCGTAGTCGATCAGGATCACCCCGCCACTCATTGATTCCATGATGTATTTCTTGTCCGGATCCGAGGCGTGCTGAAAAGTGATGCCCGTCGAGGCCGTCACGTCTTCAAGCTGCGGGATCACGCGGCCGGAGCACTTTATCGTTTTGAATCCAGGTGGCGGCGGCGCCGGCTTATTGTGCCCTTCTTCCATCTGGGAAAAAGCCGCGTTGCCTGCCACAAGAGTTACAAGCAGAGTGCAGCATCTGAAGAACAACTGATCGAAGGACAAGAATGACGCTCCCCGGGAGCCCGACGCCCCATTCAATTCGCTTGCCTGGAACACTCTGAACAGCGTACTGCAACTCACCGCCCAATCCATTCCACTACTGGCTCTTCAGCTTGTCCGCGATCCGTTGCCGCGACTGAGCCTTCATTTCTTTGTAAACTTCCAGTTCGCGGTCTGCGTCTGCTGTCCTGCCAAGCTTGCGATAGACCGATTGAAGCTGGTAGTGGATGTAATCTTTATCCGGCGTGAGCTTGGCCGCGGATTCCAGATGCTGGGCCGCGACAGGATATTGCCCACGATCGAAGTAGATCTTTCCCGCTTCGTACTGAGCGTTAGCGTACTGCGGGTTCGTCGCAATCACTTTGAGATAAAGGGCCAGAGCATCGTCCGTCCTTGACTGCTGCTGATCAACGAAGCCAAGGTGGTACATGGCTTCCGTGTCGCCCGGGTTCAAGCTCAGTTCGGCCTCGAATTCCCTCGCAGCCTCCGGCCATTTCTCCGACCGGATATAGACCAGCCCCTTATAAAAGTGAGCCTTCGGTAACGCGGGGTCAGCGGCGAGCGCGCGGTCCAGCACAGCATTTGCCCGGGTAAAATCACCGATCTCCGTCCATAACTGGCCGGCGAGCAGAAGCGCGTCGTTCGGAAGAGGTTCGGACTCGAACGCCGACAGGATCTTGCCTGCATTCTTCAGATCGCCGGCGTGCGCCAGCGAAGCCGCCCACGCGTACCCGACTTCGGCGTCTTTCATCCCCCGCTCGCCCAGCGGCTCAAATGCATGCACCGCTTCCTGGTATTTGCCCAGGGCAAAATATGAGAGGCCGAGCATTGCGTGCACGCCGTCGGAATTCTCACCCTGGGCAACCGCTTCGCTGAGTGCGCTTGACGCCTGCTCGTAGTTCTTCAAGCGAAACGCGCACAGCCCAAGATTCTTCTGGAGGCCTCCCAGCGTGCTGTCCCAGTGCTGGGCCTGGAGATAGTCGCCGAGCGCCTCATTGAATCTCTTTTGAATCGCCTCAGCGGTCGCCATGTCGTTGAAGGCCAGGGCGACTATGGACCTGACAGCCTTCTCACGCGCCTGCACAGCCGAAAGTTCACCGGACGTGAGGCTGCGATGCCGATCCTTGTCCTGAACCGCCTGCGCAGACTGGCTCTCCTGCTCCTTACTGAGCGGAACGACTGCAGCCTCGGATTGTCCGCCGTGCTCGCTCACCATGCGGCTGACTTCAACCTGCGTGGCTACCATGATCTTGTTTTCCAGTTCGCGGGCCTTTGCGGCGTAGATCTTGCTTTCTTCCATGCGCCCACTTTGTCCCAGGATGCGGGCCATGTCCACATAGGCTCGACGGATCTGGTAATTTGTGCGCGCCTCATCGCTTCCTGTCGTTTCGATAGCCTTCCGCATCATCGCTTCGGCACGATCCATCTTCTCCTCCGCGTACGCGTTCATTCCGAGGTAGAGATAGGGATCTGGCGACTGGGGATCGATGCGGGCTGCCGCCTCGAGATACTTGTCCGATTCGTCGTACTTCCGCTCTCCCGCAGTGGTCACGCCGAGCATGTAGTTGGCGAGATAATCATCGGGGTAAATCTGCGCCTCTTTCCTGATCTCCTCTTCGATTGCCGGCGTCGGTTTCCAGTCGTTCGCAAACAACTGCGCCAGCCCGAGAAAATAATGCGCATGCGGAGTGCGCGGATCGATCTCGATCGCCCGCCTGAATTCGGCCATGGCGGCATTGATGTCGCCGCCGTCACGATAGGCGCGGCCCATCAGAACGTGGAGTGATCCACTATCCCCCGCAATCTGCTTCATCTGTTCAAATACCCGCACTGCTTGCTGCCTGTCTGCGGGTTTCCTGGTCTGCAGCAGGCACTCCGCCAGGGGATACAGATTGTCCACCGTCGGCTGAGCTTTCGCAATCCGCGTGAACGGTTCGACGGCTTCGGCGTACGCGCCTTTCTGATCAAGCGCGGTGGCCAGCAAGCGGTCCGCACGAAGATCGTTTGGATCGGCGGCATGTGCCTGTTTTCCATGTTCGATGGCCTGGTCGAATTGGCCTGCCTGTAACTCGGCGAAGCCCAGGGAAACATAGGTTGCTGCGACGTCTTCGTACTCGAGTGAGTCGCTGTAGAGCTTGACCGACCCTGCATAGTCAGACTGCACAAGCTTCAGATCGCCGAGTTCCCGCATGGCTGCGGCAACTACCAGCCGATTCGCCGCGATTACTCCGGAAGGGTCCCCTGAAGACCGGGCATTTTGAGCCGCAATCGCGCGAGACTCCAACTCCCCGCCGCCGGCGTGGCTCTCCTGCAATGCCGTTTCATTGGCGTCGGGACGGCGTGTACTCTGCGCGCTAGCCGGGCAGGTGAGAAGCGACAGCGCGGCAAGGGCCAATGCCGCCGCGGTCCGGGCGCGAAGGCTTGCGCCTGATTGTGCGATGGAACCGGTGGGAGGAAGAGTGCCACGCATGGACGAATGTAAGGCGATTCTACCGCAATGCTAAAGAACAAGACTGCGGAGCATGGGTACTTCGCTCCGCAGTCTTATTGGATCAACGTGTCCTTAAAGATGCGATCCTCTAGAAGGTGAATTTCAGCGAATACTGAAGCTCGCGGTTACCCTTGCTTGGTTGCAGCGTCGACACGGAACCGAAGCCGTTCACCGCAGAGGTTGAAGTAATTGTCGGGTTGCTGGGCGAGCAAGGCGCATTGCCGCAAGTAATGGTCGATGGCGCCCAGCCGGTTCCCTCAAGCGAACTCGAATTGAAGTTCGGGTGATTCAGCAGGTCGAAGAAATCGAACCCAAACTTGATCCTGTAGCGCTCCTTGATCTCCCAGTTCTTTGCCAGCTGCGCGTCCCAGTCAGTGGTTGGAGCGCCGTAGCAATAGCCGCGATGCTCAATCCCGCTTGGAACCGTACCCAGCGTGTACCCGACGAGTGTGAATGCATCAGAGTTCAGAATGTGCGAACCCTTCATGCCCGCGTTGCAACTCTGCCCGGTCGTCAACGGACGGTTGTTTCCGTTGTAGCCGGTTCCGATGAGCTGGCTGACATTTCCGGCGCTCCCGTTCGCAAACACCGAAAGGGAACTGGCATGCGCGGCGACAAAGATGCTGTTGAATTCCCAGCCGCCGACGGTGTTCTGCATCAGGCGGTTATAGTTGGACATCTTCGGCAGGTAGTACACCTCGTTCGCCACAAAGATGTTGGGGCGGTTGATGTTCGTGTTGCCCTTATCGAGTTCCGAATGTCCATTCACCGTGACCATCTGCTGGTTTGCGGTTCCCGAAGAGTTATCGAGTTCCGCATCCCCGATCGAGTGCGACCAGGTATATGCGGCCTGGAACGTCGAAGGACCAAGTTGTGAGCGGAAGAGGGTCTGCAGCGAATGGTAGGTCGCGTGCCCCTGTCGCGCAAATCCGTTGATCCCGCCAAAGTTAAATGCCGGACGGAAGGGATTCACAGCCGTTCCGTTGGCGCTGGTTGCCGTAGTAGCCCAGTCGGCCTGCGGCACGGGGTTGAATGCCATCATCGACGTCAGGTGCACGCCGGTGTTGCCTACGTAGCCGACTTCAAGAGAGGTGTTCTTCGCCAACTCCTGCTCGATCGTTGTGTTCCATTGCCAGGAGTGAGGTGTAACTGCCCGCATCTCTTTCGCGAAGTTCGGAGAGACCGAACCCCCGCCGAGCGGCGCCGGCGTATCAAGCGAGCGGTTGGAGCTCGCAGTCAAAGAGAACGGAGCCCCTTTCTCCATGCCTTCGTCTTCACCAACCATTTCTCGCTGGTAGAACTGGCCGGCTCCAACGCGCAATGCGGTCTTGCCGTTGCCGAACACATCCCAGGCGATGCCCGCGCGCGGAGCAATGTCGTGGTTGTTGTTAGGCAAGATCGAAGCGCTTGCTCCCTGCGTGCCGGATGAGAGGTTAAGGTTGACTCCGAGGCTCGTCATCAGTTTGTTCGCGTCCTCGCAGGGATGGGTTCCCTTGGCCACGATCAAGCCGTTGCAGGCATCCGTCGGATTGGACTGAGCCTGGCTGGCGCTCCAGTTCGCAAGACTCCAGTTTGCCCACTGGCTATCGTCAGAGTACGGCTCGCGATAAAAAGACCAGCGGAATCCGTAGTTGACCGTCAGCTTCCTGGTTAATTTCCAGGTGTCGCCCATGTACCACTCGAAATCGTGCCACCTGACGAGAGCATTCACATCCTTGCTGCCCTCGCTGACACCGGTGAACATCTGCGGAGATGCTCCGGTTCCCGGGACCAGCGCGTTGGCAAGCGAGTTATTGGTGTTGATGCATGCCGGCGTGCCTGCGGTGGGCGTTGCCGGGGGCCCGGTCTGTCCGGCCAGGCAGTAGGGGCTGCCTCCCGGGAAGGCCGGCCGATCGGCTCCGTTGCCGCTGTTCTCAGCCTTGAGGTTATGGCTGAAGAACGCCCCTGCCTTCAGCAAGTGGTTGCCCTTCACCCAGGACAAGTTGTCCTGCACGGTGTAGAGGTCCTCATGGTTCTTATACGGAGCGATGTTCCAGAACGACGCCTCTCCCTGGTATGACCCATACGGATTGAACCCGCCCCAGTTGCCGAAGAATTCATCCTTCAGCTTGAGAGATGCCGGGAAGGTCGCCGGATATGCCGCCTGGATCTGCGGGACAATGTCTGCCCTGGTGCCGCTAAGAGTCGTGATGATCGCGTTGTACCCATAGCCGAACTCGACATCGTTGACCATGTTGGAGCTCAACGTCGAGCTCAGTTTGGCCATCACGCTCTTTGACGGTTGATCCCAGGTCGACTGCACTGTTGGAAAATTCGATTCGCCCCAGAAGGCCGATCCATCATTGGGTGCCGGGTTCTTCCAGGAGTCCTGCGTCCACCGGAAGGTGACGCGGTTCTTGGAATTGACATCCCAGTCCGGCCGGACATTCCACTCGCTCCAATCCAACGGGTTGTTGATCGGCGAAGACCAGTTGAAGCCATTGGCCGGATTTGTCTTCGTCTGATCGGAGCTGTAGTTCGGCGTGGGGTAAAACTGGGCGATCAGCAGGCCGGCGGCATCGGGACTGGTGAGTTTATTCGAAGAGCCCAGCCATGAGGGAAATCCCGGATTGGTGCCGTTCCCGGGGACGTTGGCGCCGCACTGATCGGTAGCGGCCGTGCCATATCCGCTGAAGTCTCCGCCCGATTCCGCAGCGGTCGGAACGCAGGCGCCGAACGAGCCGCCGCGAATCTCGCGGTTCCACTCCTGGTTCCACCAGAAGAACAGGCGGTCTTTCTTGACCGGACCGCTGACGTTGTAGCCCCAGTCGTTGCGCCGCAGCTTGGCTTTCCCTGTGCCCTGGTTATTGTTGAACCAGTTGTTGGCGTCCAGCGCATCATTGCGCCCGGCATAAAACACACCGCCATGGAACTGGTTGGCTCCCGACTTGGTCGTGAGACTGATGATCGCGCCCGAGGCCTGGCCATACTCCGGCCCGAACGAGTTGCGGATCATCTTGAACTCGGCGATCGTATCGACGGCGGGATAGACCAGGATGGTCCGGTTTGACCCCACGTCGTTGTTATTCACGCCATCGACCAGGAACAGGTTGTTCGTGTACGGGTTGCCGTTGACGGAGAAGTTGACTCCGCCCTCCAGGCCCTTGTCCTGACCGTTGTACGATGCAGCCGCATTCACGCCAGGCGAAAGCTGGGTGAGGCCCACGAAGTTTTCGCCGTTGAGCGGGAGCTCGCGAACCTGGGTGCCCGAAACGACCTCTCCGGCGGCAGCTGATGTAGTTTCCACCTGGACCGAATCGGCTACCACGCTGACCGTGTCGGTTACGGCGCCCGGCGCCAGCGTCGCGTTCACGCTGGTGTTGGAAGAGACGTGCACCTCCACCTTTTCCGCAATGAACTCCTTAAAGCTCGGTGAGCTGATCCGCACCGTATACATCCCAATGGGAAGCTGTGCAAGCGAGTAGGCCCCAATAGATGACGTGCTGGTCGAGAACTCTGCATTTGTTGCGGTGGCCGTGACATTCACCTTTGCCCCGACGATTGCGGACCCCGATGAATCCGTCACATTGCCTACGATTGCGCCGTAATAGGCTTGTGCATGTATCACGCCTGGGTGCGACGCCAGAATGGATAAGGCGCCCAGCGTGAGCAGCCCGAACCACAGGCGCACACTATCCCGTTTTTGTGTGTGTTGGGACATCATTGGTCTCCTGAACCCGTTTCTGCGTTAGTCGGCCTTGCACTCTGTGGGGGGCTTTCGGCCGGTGTAGGGGAACCCTAATCTGCTAAACCGCTTGAGCCTGCGAAAACAAGACGGCTCCGGGGAGAATTTGCAAATGATATCGATATCACGATCAAAAGTCAAGGAGAAACGGCGTCGAGGCTCAAGCCCTTTGGATTGTGGCGTGCCGAGTAACCAGGGCCGGCTCGTTGTTGCGTCTGCGGAGCGGAATCGGCTGAAGGGATCGTCTTGAAGGTTCCCGCGGAAGAAAAGGCTGAGTATTTCTGACCCGCACACAATATGGCCTAGTGGACCGATTACCAGGGGCGGCGTCTGGATTTCTTCAAACGGCTCGGCGAAACCGGCACCAGTTCCGCTGATCTTCGGCTCGGCTGTAATTCAATGGGAGTGCACTTCGGCAGCGAGGAGCTCGTACTGATCTGAAGCGATGTAGTCCACGTGGGCTGCTAAAGCGGCGCGCCATCGCACGCGGGCGGCCTCCAGCGAGCCGAAATTGTAGCCGTGGAACCAGCCGTTGCAGCTGAGCTCTTTTTCGGTGGCTCCATCGAGAGTGTAGAAGCGGATCCACAGGCCGCTCGAGTGGGCTCGGTCGACCAGGGCGCGCAGCCGGGCCATCTTTTCCGGCGTCCAGTCCCCCGCGCGCTGCTGGCCCGCGGCCTCGACGACGCGCCAGGGATTGTTCCACCAGCGGCGGTAGTTGTTGGCCTTCTCCGGATCCAGCACCTCAGGCGCGGACTGCGGGTTCTTGCCCTCGGTGTGGATGGCGCCGAAGGCAAGGACTCGATCGGTGGACTGAAGTTCGTCGTAGAAGACTTTTTGTTGTGCGTCGGACTCGCCCGTAAGGACGAGAATCGGTTTCGCATCGAGCGGCTGAACGGTTTCGATTGCGTCGCCCTTTGGCGCGGAAGTCATCCACGACTGGTACTTGCGCAGAAGGGCAAGCACCGCGGCGATGTGCTCGGGCTTGTTGTCTTTGAAGTCGAGGTTGAGGGTGATGATCGGCCAGTCGCCGCGATTGCCCTTCTCGATCGCGTCCTCGACGATGGGACGAACGCGATTGAAGAAATACTGTTCCATGGTGGTCTCGCGGCCGGTCACGGGCTCGCCATGCGTGACGACCGACCAGCTTTTTCCGGTAACGGGGTTGGTGTACCAGGCGAGGTCCTGCTCGATAGCCAGGGGCGTGCCGGCGGAGAGCGCGCGGTCGATGCGATCGCTCCACCATTCCCAGTAGGGATAGCAATTGTGTGCGTCCATCAGGCTGCGGGATCCTGGAGCTGGGACATTTTGCGCGCGCAGAGTGCCGGCGAAAAGAGCGAAGAACGCGAAAAAGAGAGCGTAGCCAGGGCGTGTGCGCATATCGGATGAGTCCTTAGTGGATTGCGGGAGAGATGTAGATGGGGTTTGAAAGAAGCACGAGCCTGCCGTTCGAGTCGCGGACTTCGGCGCGCAGCCAGTGGCGCGCTCCATCCGTCGTCCAGGTGAAAGGAAGGTCCTCTGTGCCGGTGGTTGACGTGAGTGAAGAGGTTTCGCGGCCGTCGACGAAGATGTGGACGGAAGCGGGCGGACAGTTGGCGATGCGGATGCGGAAGTCAATTGCGGCGCCTGCCGGAGCGTGAAGCTCATCGCCCATTTTCGTCCATTGCGAGTCTGGGCCGGCGGATGCGAGGCGCGCGTCGATGTCGATCACGCGGTCGCGAGAGCCGGCGATATCAACGAAGACGCGGCCTTTGCGGATTCCGTCGAGGATGCCACCGACCGAGAGTTCGCTTGCTTCGACGACTGTCGTTGGAGTGCCGACGCCATCCGGCGCGAGCGCGTCGTGATTATCACTCCCGCCGATTGCGGTGAGGCGCGCACCAGTGGCGATCTGTTGGTCCCAGAAGCCTGTGCTTAGGAGAGGGCGCTTGCCGTTTACGGCTTCGACGCCGGTGAGAAGGCTGAGGTCGACAGGACTGGTAGGCTCCCACCTGCAGCCCATGCAGATTTCGCCGTCGGGCGCGACAGCGTGATTGATCGATGCGATTGCGCCGTGAGCGCGAACGTCGCGCAGGACTGCGTTGATGTCGCGGCCGGGCTGGACGCGGTAATCGACATATTGCGTAGCGCCGAAGATATTGAAGTGGCCCCGGAAGGTGGTGATCTCGCGGCCGGGGATCAGAAGGAGGCGATCGAACCAGGGCTGCAACTCGCGCATCGCCTCGTATTGCGACATGGCGTTGTGGTCCGTGATGGCGATGAAGTCGAGGCCTCGCTGAGTGGCTGCCTGCGCCGTGAAGAACAACGGGCACGGAACGCGGCGGCCGGACTGCGAGGCGCAGCTGCCGTCGCTGTGCGCGGTATGCATATGAAGGTCGCCGCGGTACCAGCGCTTGCCGGTGGCAAGCGGCGCGGTGGTGAAGCCGGAGTCCTCCAGTGCGGAGTTGAAGCGGATTTCAGCGCGCCATGTTGCTGTGACCGCGGGCCGGATGTTGGGCACGGAGAGAAGGAGCTTCCAGTTGCCGGCGGGAATGGGGCCGGGGAGATACGAGGGCGTGGCGTCGTTCTCGCCGATGGTGAAGTGCGACTTGTTGCCGCCGCTGTTGCCGCGGAAGCGTTCGGGGTCGGCGATGCCGAGATCGATCGTGGTTTTCTGATCGCGCGCGGTGTAGGAGAAGTCGACAGAGATGCGATGGACCCCGGCTGGGACCTGGAACGGAGATTCGAGGTAGGTCTTGTTCTGTGAGCCCGTGATGGCGCCGGTGAGGACCAGGTCGGGAGGGACGGTTTGTGCGCGGAGTGCGGGAATCGAACAGAGCAGCAAAAACAATTGGAGCAGACGCGCGCGCGTATTCAATGGAATCTCCCGGTAGTTCGGGTACGAGGCACGGCGCGCAGGAAAGCAACCGCAGGTGCTTCGACTCCTCTCTACGCTCGTCGCTCAGGATCGCATGGCTCGTGGCATTCCGGTGCCTGCCTTTCGGACACATGGGGTGTCCGAAAGGCGGCACGGGTTACTGTTCAGAAGTTGACGCGCAACGCGAACTGCATCACGCGCGGATCGGCTGAAAGCGACGTGATGGAAGCAACGCTGCCGCTGCTCGCATTGCCGCTGGGCTGGCCGAAGACCGGATGGTTGGCGAGATTGAACACCTCCCAGCGGATCTGCGAATTGATGCGCTCGGTGAACGGGAACGTCTTGTAGAGCGCAAAGTCGAAGAGCTGGGTTTGCGGGCCGACGAGCGTGTTGCGGCCCACGTTGCCGATGGTGTAGGCGCCGGGGTCGGCGTATGGCGTAGTGAGGCCCGAAGCAAAGGCGTTGCAGGCGTTGTTCTTGCCTTCGAAAAACCAGCAGGTCTGCTTGTGAAGGTAATGCACGGGCGCAACCTGGTTGGGCACCGCGGTGGCGTACCCAAAGGCATCGAGCAGGCTGCTCTCGCTGGACCAAGCGGCCTGGAAGGGGTGTCCGCTGTAGAACGTGTATACGCCTGAAGTCGTCCAGTTCCCGAGCACCCACACGAGAGGACCGCTCTGCAGCATCTCCTTGCCTTTGCCGAAGGGCAGTTCGTAGACATAGCTGGCGGAGACGCGGTGGCGCACATCGAAGTCGGTGTTGCCGTACCACATGCCGTAATTGCGCCCGTTCGGCGGGTCGCCGGAGCTGGTCTCGAGCTCTTCCGGCGTGTTGTCGAGCGCGTGCGCGTAAGTGTAAGCTGCGCGCACGCTCAGGCCGTTGTGCATGTCGCGCGTGAGGCTCGCCTGCAGGCCGTGGTAGTTGCTGAAGCCTACGGGATCGAGATACTCAACCTGGCCGAAGTTAGGATACGGAACGATGCCGCCGGGAGCCTGAGGAGTGGTCACCACTTTGTTCCCCTGGATCTCCACCTGGTTGTAGTTGTGCAGCGCATCGAGCTTGTCGGCGTGCGTGCCCACGTAGTCGACCTCGGCGATCCACGGCGTCGTGATCTGGTGCTGCACGCCGAAGCTCCACTGCTGCACGCGTGGGATGCCGATGTCCGGATTGATGGCGCGGATGTGAAAGGCCTGCAGCTGATTGAAATTGATGGTTGACGGGTCGAGGAAGTTGGAAGGGAAGCCGACCGAGGGCGTGATCACCGGCGCGACGTTGCTTGCGATGGTCTTGTTGACGAGGAATGGGGGATTGAGCGCAAGCTGGTTCTCGCTGCCGATGCGCTCGAGCGCCGTGTAGTAGATGCCGTAGCCGCCGTGGATGACTGTGTTGTTGTGGAGGCTGTAGGAGACGCCCACGCGCGGGCCGAAGTTGGTGTCGTTAAGGTGGACAAGTGCGCGATCGCTGAGCGAGTTGTTGGTGGCGAAGATCAGCGAGCCCGAACCGGACGGGTCAAAGTTGGCGATGCGGTTCTTGGCTTCAGTCACGGGTGCGGCGAAGTCATAACGCAGGCCAAGGTTCAGGGTCAGCCTGGGCGTGACCTTCCAGTCGTCTTCGGCGAAGCCGGAGGCCATCCAGATGCGCTGGTCGACGAAGAAGACGTTGGTGAGCTGCGTGGACTGCGCGAGGCCGAGCAGGCCGTCTGCATAGGAGAGGCCGCCGGTGAAGATTCCCGTGAAACCGAGGTCGCCGCGGGTCCCGGGCTCATCCTGAAAGATGTTGCGCATCGGCAGGAAGAGGTTGCCGCCGAACTTCCAGTTGTGATTGCCGCGCGTCCAGGAGAAAGTGTCGTCGTACTGGTAAAGCATGGGAATCTGGCGCTTGGGCAGAAAGTCGGGCGAACCCTCGAATGTCTTGTTGGTGAATTGGGTCAATGGCACGCCGCCGCCCGAACCCGAGCTGATCGGGATGCCTGGGACGAAGTTGCCGGCGTACTGCGTGAGCGCGAACGGCTGCTGCTGCGCGTACGAGAAATCGCGCACCCAGCCGAAGTGGAAGTCATTGACCATGCGGCTGTTCATGACGCGCGTCCAACCGAGAACGACGCTGGCGCCCTTCAGGATCTGGTTGCCCCACGCGGAGGTGGAGGTTCCGTCCGCGAGGCCGCCGAAGTAGCCCGGAATATCGCGGGTGCGGTTGAAGTAGTTGAAGCGCGAGAACGCGGTATCTTTTGAGGTCACGTTCCAGTCAACGCGCGCATCGTAGCTGGCGTTGAAGTCCGTGAGAGCGCCGGTGCGCGAGTAGTTGTTCAGCTCGGGAAAGCTGGCGCCGCCGTTCTTGAAGTTTGGTTCCGGAAACAGCGCCATCAGCTCGCTGACGCTGGAGTCGATGCGCTGCGAGGGGATCTGGTTATTTGCGAACGCCGTGCAACCGCTCTTCACGTTGTATGGAACCTTGCAGGTGGTTGGGTCATACACCGTGGGATACGGCGTCACTCCCGCAGCCGCGGCAGCCGCGGGGCTGAAGTCACCGATGCGCTCATTGTCCAGCGGAACGGTGGAGATGCGCGAGACGCCCTGCTTGATGCGCGTGTCTTCAAAATTGAAGAAGAAGAATGCGTGATTGCGCCAGACTGGTCCGCCGATACTGCCGCCAAACTGGTTCTGGTTGTCCTGCGCCTTCTTGGCCAGCGTCTGCTTTGAGAAGTAGTCGAATGCGTCAAAATACTGGTTGCGGACGTACTCGTAGGCGGTCCCGTGATACGCATTGGTTCCACTGTTCGTGTTGACCGAGACAACGGCGCCAGGGGCGCGCCCGTACTCCGCGGAATACGGATTGGTGATGACGTTGAACTGCGCGATCACGTCCACGGAAGGGTGCGCAGCCTCGGTGCTGAGTTCCTGCACATTCTCCGAGAAGGTGTTGTTGTCGATCCCGTCCAGGATGAAATTGTTCTGCAGCGAGTGAACTCCGTTCACATTGAAGGAGCCTACGCGGCCTGACGATGTTGCGCCGCTCTGGTTGGTGTACCGGTTGATCTGGACGCCGGGAACTGTGCGCAGCAGGTCATCCCAGTTGCGCAGGAAGAGCGGGGTGTCGGAGATGGTCTCGTTGCCGACGATGGTGCTGATAGACGCGTCGTCGCGCGAGAGGTCGCTGGTATTGGCGGTAACCTCAACGGTCTGCTTCTCAGAGCCCACGTTGAACTGGACGTCGGTGCGGCTGCGGAATCCGACGTTGATGGTCTCCTCGATCTTCTGCGTCGCGAATCCGGGCGCAGTTGCGGTCAGGGTGTAATTGCCGATGGGCAGGTCGGGAAAGAAATAATTGCCGTCGTCGTCGGATGCAACATTCCGTTCATATGCAGTGCCGTTGTTTTTCAGCGCCAGCGAGGCGCCATGCACAGCCGCTCCGGAGGGGTCGGTGATATGCCCCGTCAGGGATCCGGTATTCACCTGGCCTTGCAGAAGCGGAGCCACAAGCGCGAGCGCGCCACAGCCGAATATGCATGTGACCAGCACGCGCAATGGTCGGGCAATGCGCTTCGCGATTCCGTAGGGATGGATGCGTAGTATCGCAGGATTCATCTGGTACTCCTTCAGGGTTTGGGTGCATGGGCTTCAGTTGGATATGGCCAGCCTCAGGTTAGGGAGGAATTGGAGCGAGCGGGAACGGGTACGGAGAGCGAATCCCGTGTATACACGGGTAGAACAAGTCTGCATCGCGAAGAAATCAATGAAGTTCGCGCATGATGAAAATCGTGCAAACGAGCCTGTATTTTCACGAGCGAACATCGGGCAAATTCACGCGGCGTTCAAGGAGATTTCCTATCGTCGAGGATGATGGCTGCTGGAAGGCCCGTTCGTCGGCCTTGACCCAGGCGCGAGTCATTCCCAATATGCTTTCGGCGAAACTCGATGCTGCGCTCATGGATTCGCGGGACTCGTTCCACAACGACCTGCGCTGGCGTGTCGCGCAAGAGGTTGCCGCGGGGCCTCATTTCGCGCGCTCGCTGCTGCTCTCGCGATTTTTGCTCTATGTCGTGTCCGAGACGCTTGAAGGCCGGCAGAGCACCATCACCGAGCACAAGATCGGCGTCGCGGTCTTCGGAAGGCCCGCTTCCTACCGGACGGACGACGACAACATCGTCCGCAATTATGCGCGTCAGCTTCGAAGGAGGCTGGCCGAATACTTTGCGGCGGAGGGGAAAGATCTTCCCATCCGCATTGAGATTCCGGTGGGCGGGTATATTCCGACGTTTCCTGAGATGACGAGCACGGCGCCGGCAGGCCATCGCTCTGGGGCCGGCGTGGAATGCAGCGAGCCAGTCGGGCCGCAGGCCGTCGCTGCGGTTCCGCTGGGCTGGGAATGGCGGCGCCGCTTATGGTTCTCGATGCTGGCCGTGTTCCTCGTCGTTTCGGCTGGTCTCGCGGGATGGTTCATCGGGAATTTCCGATTCGATACCAGCGCTTCGGCCCATCCCGCCGGGGCTTTGTGGCGGGCACTCATGCCTGTGAACGGGACCGCGTACATCGTTCCCACTGACGCGGGATTCAACCTGATGGAAGACATGGCGCATCGATCGCTTTCGCTCGCCGATTACATTAAGGGCCAGTATGCTGACATGGCTCCTGTTTCGGAGAATCCGCATACCCGTCAGGACCTTGGAACCCAGCCCTACACTGACTTTGTGAGCCTGCAAATTGTCTCCCTGCTGGCCCGCCTGCCGGAGTTTGATTCCAGGCGTGTGCTGCTCCGCTTCCCTCGCGACCTTCGAATAGACGATCTGAAGAAATCGAGCGCCATCATCATCGGGTCCGCGGATTCCAATCCGTGGGCATCGCTCATTGATGCCAGGGCCAACTTCCGCATCGTCCCCGAGCCGGAGATGAATGGCGCCGTCATCGAGAACACGCATCCGGCGGCAGGCGAACTGCGGGTCTATCGAAGTCACTGGGGCGAACCGGCGCATGACACCTTTGCGCTGATCCTTCTCGAGCCCAACTTGAGCGGAACGGGCTACATTCTGCTCATCGAAGGACTTGATATTGCCGGCACCCAGGCTGCGGCCGATCTGTTGTTCACATCCGGCGAGATCGCCCCGATTGTGAAAAGCGCGTCGCGCACCGACGGAAGCCTGCGACCGTTCGAAGTGCTCGTGCGAGCTACCAGCATCCAATCGAATGCCGAGGGTACACAGATCATCGCGTCGCGGATTCAGTGAACGGAGACCGATGATCCTTGAGTTCAGGTTCGCTGAAGGCCGGCTCACGCGGCAGCTCGAACCGCAAGCCTTGGCGAGTGCGTCCGCGATAAATCACACATAAACAACCCAGACAGTCCCTCAGCAATTTACTCCGCATATCTTGCGAGCAGGCGGGCGACTACTCTGCCGCCATCACGTCAATTGAGGTCAAGGGGGCCTTTTCGTCCGGCCGCAAAAAGTATCCCGGGTGCGAGGGAACTTTTCGGAGCCGGCGCGTAATCATGCATGTCTATGTTTGAGCGGATACGGCGCAGACGCTTTGACGGGGAGATGAGCGATGAGGAGTTGCATCGCGCGGTTCTCGCCGGGAGCGGGGAGGCGATGGCCGCGCTCTATCGAAGGCACGGTGGGCTGGTCTACCGGTTCACGCTGCAAATGAGCCGCAATGCGGCCGTGGCTGAGGAGATTACGCAAGAGGTGTTCCTCGCGCTGCTCACCCAGGTGCACCGGTTCGACGCGGCACGCGGGATGCTCTCCACATGGCTCTGCGGAATCGCCCGGCGGCAGCTCTGGAAGTACCTGGAACGCAGCGGCGCGGCCGCGGTCTTCGATTGCGATGATGAGGCCGCGGAACTGCCTTGCCCGTGCGACGGGCCCGCCGAGACGCTGCTGCGGGGTGAAGCCGTGGCTGCCGTGCGGGCCGGAATGGATGATCTGCCGCTTGTTCTGCGCGAGGTGCTCACGTTGTGCGCGCTCGAGGAGATGAGCTACGAGCAGGCCGCCGAGGTGCTGGCCGTGCCTGTGGGCACCGTGCGCTCCAGGCTTCACCGGGCGAAGGCGCGGCTGGCTGGGTTGCTGCGTGGCGAGATGGCCAACACGGAGAGGAAGCGTCGATGAAAACGGAGAGGGAACTGGCCGGGATCCTGGCGGAGATTGGATTCGATCATCGGGCGATCGATGCCCCGGAGAGCCTGGAACCCGTATTGCGGGCCGCAACTGAACGCCGGAAACGTGCCGCCGGAATCCGCAGGTTGAGGCTCGGATGGGCGTGGGCTGCGGCGATCGTCTTGTTGGCCGCCGTTGCTGCGGCCGGGGTGATCTGGCAGACGCGGCTTGATCAGCCTCGCGATCAGCAAGTGCGGTCGGCGCCAATGCGCCCGGCCAGGCCTGAGCCAATCCAGCCTGCGGCGCGAGTCCAGGCGCGCCCATCTGTTTCGTCGAAATCGGCGCGAGCCGAAGAGGCTGTTATCGCCAGCCCGCGCCATTCGCCGCGAAAACACTCGGCCTGGAATTCACTGGACGAGTTTGTGCCGCTGCCAGTGAGTGAAGGGCTGCCGCCCGCGGCTGAGTTGACCGTCGTGCGGACCAGGATAAGGGGAAGCGATCTTCAACAGTATGGCTTGGGAGCGCCGCCTGAGGCCGTCGCGCAAACCTTGCAGGCGGAGTTTGTGGTTGGCGAAGACGGGCTTCCACGCGCTATACGCATTGTTCGGTAATCCTTCAAAAAACGAGGAGAGTAGTTGTGATGAAGACAGTTGGTGGACTCCGGTTGGCCGTGGCATTGGTCACGGCTTCAATGGGCCTGGCCCTGGTTGGCCGGGCGCAGCAGCCGCCGGCCGTGGGACTGCAAGACGTCGGCCAGCAGGAAAAACGTGCGGCGGAGATGGCCGTGATGTTGCAGCCAGGCAGCGGACCCGGCGAGGGCCAGGAGGCGAAGCAAAAGGTAGAGCTGGAGTTGATTGCCGCCGACGCGCGCGTGGTGAAGGGCAAACCGTATTCAGCAGACACATCCACAGAGTCCGTGCAGACATTGGCGGACGGCAATCGCATCGTGCAACGAACAGTAAGCAAGATTTACCGCGACAGCGACGGCAGGACTCGGCGCGAACAGACGTTCGGCAATGTCGACCCGGAGCATCCTTCTCCGCACGAGGTGAAGATCTTCGTAGACGACCCCGTGAACGGGACGGCGTTTGTAATGGACCCGGGGTCGAAGTCGGTTGACGCGTTGAAGCGGACGCGTCCATTTCTCGAGGAGCGATCTTCCGCTGAAGAGACAAAATGGGCGATAAAGAACTTGAGGGGCAGCGACGAGGGAGCGGAGGGCGCGCCCGGGCCGATGGTTGTCCGGGATGTTCACCCGGGCGGCCTCGACACGCCGGTGATGGAGGTTTCAAACTTCAAGCGCGACATGGTGAAAGAAGATCTGGGAACCCGGAACATCGAAGGAGTGGATTGCAGCGGCACGCGGAAGACTATCACCATTCCCGCGAATGTAATAGGAAATGAGAAGCCCATCACGATCGTGACGGAAACGTGGTTCGCGCCGGCGATCGCCGCGGTCGTCGAATCAACGACCGACGACCCTCGGTACGGGAAAACGACTTATCAACTCACAAACGTGCAGTTGAGCGAGCCGGCGCGATCCCTGTTTGAACCGCCTGCGAACTTCAAGATCAACGAGCGGAAATAGTATTGTTCGTGGGGCGGGACCGGAGGGAAGGCCAATCAGGCCTTCCCTCTGTTGCATCTTGTAACAGGATTTCTCTAATCCGGGGCGCCGGATTAACCGATCACATGGGACATTGGAATACAGGAAATCACCAACAACAGGAGGGGCTCGGTGAAATCCAGTTTCCCGTAGATCAGCCGCAACGCCTGCGTCCCCGCCGGAGGCTGTTGCATCCAATGGGAAGGCAAACCGGAAGAGTGCTTGTGTCCGGTCTCCGCGCCCGGTAAAGTGATACCAGGCACGAATCTTTCAAGTTGGGAGAAGTCATGGCTACGACAACCGTTGCACCCGATCAGGAAACCAAAAAGGCGCCCCTCATCCTCACGCCGCAGGCGATCGCCAAAGTCCGCGAAATCATGGCGACCCAGGATCCGCTCCCGGCCGGGCTCCGCATCGGCGTCGTCGGTGGAGGCTGCTCCGGCTTCCAGTACTCCATGGCCTTCGAGAACCAGGGCGGCATGATGGACAAGGTCTTCAAGTTCGATGACCTCAAAGTCTTTGTCGACGCCACCTCTCTGATGTACCTCAACGGCTGCACCGTCGACTACGTAGAGACCCTCGAGGCCGCCGGCTTCAAGTTCGAGAACCCACAGGTCAAGTCCACCTGCGGCTGCGGCTCCTCATTCAACGTCTAGCAGCGGGCGGCTGCACCGCGGGCCTCTCCAAATCCCGGAGGGGCGCTGCTTCATCCATGCCGTTTGATCGATTAAGATGCGAGGCCCCACCCGCTTAGTGGGAAAACCCGCTGAAACCCGGCCCGGCCTCAAAACCTGTCAAGTCCCTGATTTCCACACAAGAGCTTCTTGCCTACCACCTAAGCCAGGCAATATGAACAGCATGCCCTGTGGAAAAGAAAACTGAAAAACCCCGTTTTCGGTGGCCGATCCACTCTTCGGACCTGCTAACCTTGAAACAGAGTAGGAAAATGCCCCTCGCTCAACCAGCGAGGGTTTTTCTTTGTCCTCGGCACGCGTATGCTCTCGCCTGTCAGCCGGGTTCACGCCTTCACGGCCTGGAGCCGAGCCGGCCTCGCTCTCGTCGTCGAGAAAAGACATACCCCCACCCCCCACCCCCCTCCCCCCCTATTAAATTTCCTGTGGGTTAAATTGAAGGGCCGGAGAAAAGGCGAACCAATGGCTTGGAAGAAGCGTGGATTTCCCCTGATCTACATGAATCCACAGGACTTCGAAGGTTTTTTCAGGCTGTATTTGTGGCCGGTCCGCGGCTCATTGCGGCGGTTGAGGGGTAGGCGATGGTGTAGGCGGCATAGGATTGCTGCCCTGTCCCGGTCCTACGGGATTTAATCCGGTTCCATTACCCGGCCCCGGCAAAACCCCCGGAGGCTGCCCATTCAACGGCTGCCCGCCGCCGGCTCCGATGTTCCCGCCGCCCATCATCTGCTGGTCCATCAGCGGCGTATACGTGAACTCCCACTCGTTGTAATGGGTCTTCTTCTTGTAAACCAGGATCGAAGCCTTCGGGCTGGCCGGCGAAAATCCCACAATCCCAGCGCCGCCAAACGTTGCCCCGCTCTGGATCGGGTTTCCATTCGCATCGGTCGGCCCGGAACCATTTCCGCTCTGATCGGTCCCCGTGCCAGTCCCGGCGCCCGGACCCGTACCCGACCCGCTCCCCGAAGACGACGTCGGCGGTGTCGGGTTATTTCCGAAGATACCGCCGGTCGGCGACTGTCCGCCAATTTCGCCTGTAAGGCCTCCGCCAACTGTTGGATTGCCCATGCCGCCACTCAGGCCGCCGGGCCCGGTTCCCGGCATCGGCATCGCGCCCATGCCACCCACCCCGCCAAGAGGCTGCCCAAAGAAGCCCATCGCCAGCGGCGCCTTGTTCATCCCCATCGGGATCGGCTTCCAGTCGTCCTTGCCGGTTATCGGGTCGATGTAACGCTTGCGCAGGAAGCGGATCTCATTTGTCTTCACCAGCGCATCGACGTTGGGAGGATAGGCGTTGAACTTTTTGTAGTAAAGCTGGATCGCCCGGATGTACTGCTTGCCGCGCTGCATCGTCTCCACTTCGCGGTCCCGCTGGATGTCGGCCGCGATCTTCGGCGCGGCCACGGCCATCGCAATAATGAACAGGGCCAGAAGAAAAAGCACTCCGATCAGGATGTAGCCGTCTTCCGATCCCGGCCCGCGTCGTGTTGGAGGCATATGAGTCACCTCTATCAAGAATGCGCCTACTGCTGCATCAGCGGCAAAGTCTGCGTGTTGTTGTAAGCCAGGTCCGTCACCTGGATGCTGTTCGCGGAGATGTCTCCAACCCTGTAACGGTGGTCGATGACCTCGCCGTTATAGGCCATGAAGATGTCGTCCCCGTGCATGATGAACGCCTTAATCGACTTGTCCTTCGATTGCTCATAACCGAAGTACTTCAGGTCGATCGCCGGAGGCTGCGGAACTGCCGGTGGCGGCGGAGTCACCACCTGCGCTTGGTCGCTGCCGCGCGGGGACTTGACGGGCTGCGGAATGTTCACCGGCATCGATTCCGCTGAAAAAATGTTGCGCCCGGTTCCCGCGTACTCCACATCCTCGCTCTGCGCCAGCTTGTCCAGGTGCAGTGTTGGATCGATGCCGCTGTTGGTGATCCGCTCCGCTTCCGGCGAAGCTTTGGCAGCTCCCGCATTCGCCGCCGTGCGCAAATTTGCGCCCCCATTCGCCGCTCCCGTGCTGGTCGCTCGCGGCGGCGCGGTTGCAACCGCGCGCGGCGGCTGCGTGGGCGTCGCAAACGTTCCGTACAGCTCCCATATCGCCGCCGGAAGGATCACCGCCAGCATCGCGACGAGGACGTATACCTTCTTCTTGTCTTCCGTGCCGGCCTTCATTGCTGCTCGCCTCCATTTGCCTTTGCCGGCGTGTTCGATTCGGCCTGCTGTTGCGGCAATCCGCTTGCCGCCGCGTCCTCGGGCCGCAGGAATGTTGAAACCCGCAGCCGCAGGTTCACGAGGCCGCCCTGCTGCCCGGTAAGGCCCATGGCGCGAATGATAAAGAACGTGTGGTCGCGCTCCAGCGAGTTCACAAACTTCATGATCTGCGGATAATCACCGGTCAACCCCGCATCCATCGTGATCTCGGTAAGGTTGCTGCCCGGCGGGCCCTGCGTATATTGCACGCGCGACAGCCGCACGCCCGACTTGACCCCGAGGTCGCCGATCACGGCGAGAACGGTCGAGTAGTTTGCCGGAATCCGCTTGCCGTAGAAATCCTTGATCTCGTCCCGAGTCTCCGCAACTCGCTTGTCCAGGCCGCGCAGGGGCGCCGTCTGCAGTTCGAGCGTCTTCAGTTCCACCTGTTTGCTCGCCAGCGCATCGGTGGTGCGCGTGCTCGTCGCCGCCCAGTCCAGCGCAAAACGCGTTCCGAGCGCAATCACCCCGACCAGCAATATGGCGAAGCCCGCGTAGTGCCACGTAAGGGGAGAAGCAAGCCGCTCGCGCCAGACTTCGTGATTCTTGTCGCTCATCGCGGCCCTCCTGGATTAGCGCTGGAAGGATTGGAGCTGGGAGCCGGCCTGGGAGCAGGTCTGCCCGGCATCGGCCGTGACGGCGCCGGCCTCATCGGTATCGGTGGCCCGGCATAAGGCGCGCGCTGCAATCCCGGCCGCGGCTGCACAACTGGCTTCGGCACCGCCGGGTTCTGGGGAGCCTCATTGCGCTTCTCGGACTCCTCCTGGGCCGCTGCCTTCTTCCGCGCCTCTTTGCGCTCCTCAGGAGTTGCCGGATTGTAGTCGGCGAGAATCTCGAAGCTCTCCCGGTTCGATGCGCTCACCGGCTCGAGCTGCTGCGCCCCGTTGCCTGTGGCCTCGCTGGCCTCGCCCACGGTGCGCGGTTGAATGAATCGCTTCGAGTGCTCAAGATTCTGCACCAGTAGCACTTCCTTGTCGCGCGGGCCCACGACGCGTAGGCGAAGTGTAATGTGCCCATCCTTCTTGTCGCGAATTGGCTCGAGCGCGGTCACCTGCACGCCGCCCGGAAGAACCGTCTCGAGGTCCTCCATGGCAAGCGTCCATGAAAACGCCTTTTCATCGAAGAGCTTGTTCAGCGCCTCGACCTGATCCAGCACCTGCGCGTTGTCGGGTTGCCGCATCAACGTCTGGTAGCCCTGCCGCTCCTGGTTCACCTTGGTGATAGACCCGTCCAGCGAGTGCTCGCGGGCGCGAGCGGCCTCAGCCTTGCTGTGCAGAAAGTGCAATCCTATGCCGAGCGCAACCGCGACAATGGCAAGCGCGCCCATGGCGATGCGCAGCCGCTTCAGCGCAGGGCCGAGGTCGGCAAACGGCTTGGTGGCGAGATTGAGGGTTATCCGCATCAGGCCGCCCCCGCAAGCGCGCCGGCGACTCCGGCAAATCCGATGGGGCCCATAACCGTGACGGCCCCGGTACTCGGCGTCGGCGCCGTCTCAACCACTTCGAGGCCGGTATCGCCGATGGCCCGGGCAAAATCGTATGCGGGCACCACGCCTGCATAGTGCAATTGGCGCGGCACGCTGCCCACCTTGTCTTCAAAGTAGGCTGCGGCCACTGCGATGCTGCGCTGCACTTCGCCAACGCGCATCTCGTTCTCGGCAGGCAGCTCTTGCGTACGGTAGAGCAGCAGGTCGTCACCCCGGGTAATCGACGTTGTAAGAGCCGTACTGCTCAGGTTCGCGGCCAGCGCGGGCTCGGGGACGGTAAGCGCGGCCAGCGAGGCGAGGCTCGAGAGCAGCACTACGCCCGGTTCGTATCCCGCGGCTTGAACGGCCGACTCGTACTCCGCCAGGATTGCCCGCGGCATGATGGTGACGAGAACCTTTACAGATCCCTCGCCCCCGCCCGGGTTCTGCGACAGAATCTGGTAGCTTACCGCAGCATGCTCCACTTCAAAGGGAACCATCTTCCGCATGCGGAACCGCAGCACGGGGTAAACCACGTCCGGCGACTTGGGAGGAAGCGTATCGAAGTCGAGCACGAAAACACGGGCGGCTGTGTCCGGAACGATGACCGTCACTGCCCGGCTGCGCGGCGAAACCTGGTCGAGCGCGGTGCGCAGCGTCTCGGCCACCGCATCGGGAGCGAGGATGTTGGCTCCACCGATGCCCGGCGACAAAGCTCCAGGGCGCAGCGGTGTGAAGGCGTAGACGGGTGCTTCCGCGCCATTCGGAATGGCTGCAGCCAATGCGCCCTCCGGCGTAAGCTCGACCGCCGCGTGCGGACGCGCGCCCGCTGGCGCATTGGTAAACGTAAATTTCTTAAGCAAAGGAGCCACTATCTCGAGGCCTCAATAAACGTGACTTTGTTGATCTCTTTCAGCGTGGTCAATCCGCGCCGCACGCGGTCCAGCGCCGACTCGCGCAGAAACGTCATGCCCTCTTTCTGCGCCAGCTTGCGCACTTCCGATGTCGGCTTCTTTTCCAGAATCAGCTCGCGGATCGGGTCAGTCAAATCGAGCAGCTCGTGAATGGCGGTTCGCCCGCGGTAGCCCGTTCCGCCGCACTCCATGCACCCGGTCCCTTCGCGGAACTCGAAGTCGCGCCACTCTTCCGGCTCAAGGCCCGCAATCAGCAGCGCATCGTCGTTGTAGCGCACGGTGCGCGCGCAGTAGTCGCATATTGTGCGCACCAGCCGCTGTGCCAGAATGCAATTGAGCGCGGACACGAAGTTGTAGGCCTCGACGCCCATGTTGAGGAAGCGGCCCAGCACGTCGACGACATTATTGGCGTGTACCGTCGTGAACACGAGGTGGCCGGTGAGCGCGGAGTTGATCGCGATCTGCGCGGTCTCCTGGTCGCGGATTTCACCCACGAGGATCTTGTCCGGATCGTGGCGCAGAATCGACCTGAGGCCGCGGGCAAATGTGAGGCCCTTTTTCTCGTTCACCGGAATTTGCGTGATTCCGCGGATCTGGTATTCGACGGGATCCTCGATCGTGATGATCTTGTCTTCGTCGCTCTTGATCTCGTTGAGGGCGGCGTAGAGCGTCGTGGTTTTGCCGGAGCCGGTTGGGCCTGTGACCAGCACCATTCCGTACGGCTCGCGGATGTACCGGCGAAATCGCCTCAGGTCGGAATCGGCGAAGCCCACGACATCGAGCGTGAGGTTGCGGAACTTCTCCGACATCGATTCCTTGTCGAGAACGCGGAGCACCGCGTTTTCGCCGTGCACCGTGGGCATGATCGATACGCGGAAGTCGATCAGGCGCCCCTTGTATCGCACGCGAAAACGGCCGTCCTGCGGCACGCGCCGTTCGGCAATGTCGAGCTCGCTCATGATCTTGATGCGCGACAGGATCGTGGTGTGATGCTCGCGCGCAATCGGCGCCATTGCCATTTGCAGCACGCCGTCGATGCGGTACTTCACGATGACCGAGTCGTCCAGCGTCTCCACGTGAATATCGGAAGCGCGGCGCTCGAGTGCGGTAAAGATGGTTGTGTCGACGAGCCGGATGATCGGGCTGATGTCCTCTTCACGCGTCAGCTTTTCGATCGAAATGTTCTCGTCGCTGTTGTCTTCGCCGCTGACCACGTCGAAGGTGAGCCCTTCGCTGGCCTCGTCCAGCACGCGCTGCGACTGCTCGGTCTTCTTCAGCAGGTCCGTGATCTGCGAAAGCGTGGCCACACGCGCATGAATGCGATGCCCCAGAAGGCCTGCGATCTCGTCGAGCACCATCAGTTGCGACGGGTCCGACACCGCGATCACCAGCGCGTCGCCCTGCTGCTCGATCGGGACAAAGTTGTACCGGAACATCAGTTCCACCGGCACGGTGCGCAGCAGGTCGTGCTGGATCTTGAAGTTCTTCAAATCGACAAATTCGGCGCGATAACGGCGCGCCATAGATTCGGCGGCGGCGCGTTCGTCGTGGCCGACGGGGAGGGGAATTGCCAGTGCTGGTTCAGCCATATTGCTTTACACCTGTCCTGCGGGAGACTGTCCCATGGAGAATATCGGCAAATAGAGCGAAATGAGAATGAAGACCACGACGACGCCCATCAGGATGAGGATGGCAGGCTCAATGAGCGCGAGCGCGGCCGTCAACGCGGTCGACACGTCCTCCTCGAAAAACTCCGCCACCGAATTCAGCATCTGCGGCAGAGCGCCGGTCTGCTCGCCCACTTCGATCATCTCGGTCGCAAGGCTGGGAAACACCCCGGTCTGGGTCAGCGAAGAAGCCAGGCTCTTGCCTTCGCGCACCGTGGTGATCGATGAGGAAACGGCTCTCGATACGCTCCGCGACGAGATCGACCGGGCAGCGGTCTCAAGCGAAGGAACGAGCGGGAGCCCGCCTGTGAGCAGCGTTGATAGCGTTCGCGCAAACATGGCGACCTGGTAGCGGAGCCAGATCCTGCCGAGCAGCGGAGCCTTTACCCGCACGCGATCCACAAAATCACGCCCGCGGTCTGTGCCGGCGAACCGCCACGCCACCAGCGCCAGAATGACGAGCGATGGCGCGACGTAGATGATGCTGTGTTGCGCCCATTTGCCGAATGCCAGCAGGTCCATCGTGATCGCAGGCAGCTTGTTGCCCATCTGGTCGTACAGCGTTGCGAACTGCGGAATCACGTACGTAAACATGAACGTCATCAGGCAGAAGACAAGTGTGATCAGCACGCTGGGATAGATAAGCGAAGTGACCAGTTTTTTGCGGAAGGTAAGGGTAGTGCGCTGGAAGTTCACATACCTGTCCAGCACCTCCTGCAGGTTGCCCGATCTCTCGCCCGCGAGCAGCGTGGTGGTGTACATCAGCGGGAACCCGCTCTGCGCCTCGAATGCGGCAGACAGCGCCTCGCCGGTTTTCACGCGCGTGGATACGTCTTCGAGCTGGCCGGCAAAATGCGCGTTCTTCTGGATCTTGCCCAGCATCTGCAGGGATCCGAGGATCGGGAGGCCGGCTCGAATCAGGGTCAGGAACTGCTGATTGAAGATGAGGAAGGGCTCCAGCTTTACCTTGCGCTTCGAACGGCCGAGGCCGCTGCGCGCCTTCACGCTGAAGACGTGGAAGCCGGCATGCGCAAAGCGGGCGCGCAATTCCTCCGCGCTTGCGGCGGTCTGCACCTGCTCCTGCACGCGGCCGCGCTCATCGGCCAGCTTGATGACGAATTCTGCCATGCGGTTCAGCGCCGGAATGCGCCATGGCGACCCGGCCGGTCCTCTATAACTCTCTCAATCTCAAGGGTAACAGTGCCTACAGAACCATAGACGCGGGCCGCTCGGCCAACGTTCGGCCGCGGCTCGGACGAATTAAGCAAGGATTGGAACATTCTCGGCGATTGCGGCTGCCGCGAGATTTTTGTCCAGAGTGGCGAGCGCGAGATGCTCACGAACGGCCAGCGCCAGATAGGCGGCATCGTAGAACGTCAGCCTGTGCTTGCGTCCCAGAGAAAGCATGAGCGTGTCGTCGCGCGTTGAATCAAGCTCGATGCGCAACTCGGCCATCTGGCGAAGAAACAGAATTGTATCGGACTCGGAAATTCTGCCCCGGCGTTCACCCACGAGGAGAATATTGCGTATCTCGTACCACCAGACGTCCGGGGCAATTGCGCCATCACGGCCCGACTCGAGCAGTTGCGCTGCCCGGTCGGCCAGCGAAGATGATTCGTCGGGAAAGGCCCATGCAAGTGCGATGCTTGCGTCAAGAACGAAGGACATCAGGGAATTAACCGCGGCCCTCGTCCCGTGCTGAGAGAATCTCCTCCACCGTCATAGGGGCGGTTCGGGAACGAATTTGCCGTATCGTCTCAAATGCTCGCTTAGCTCTCTCGCTATCGAAATCCTGCTCCGGCTGGAGGCGGGCAATCGGTTTCCCATGGCGGGTGATGATCACACTCTCCCCCCGTTCCACATCGTCGAGGATACTCAAGAACCGTGTTTTGGCTTCAGATGCCTGAATAGTCTGCATATTTTGACCAGTCAATACGACCAGTTAAATGATAGCATAAGTTGTGCGACCTTAATACCCGTTCGCCACCAGCCACGCTTCGGTCACCTCAAACTCCGGCTTGTTCCGATCGTCCATCTGCTGGAGCGCCAGCTTTACGAGCACGTCGGCCTCAATGTTTACGGGGGCTCCGGGCGCAAGGGCGTTGAGATTCGTGCGCCAATACGTCAGCGGAAGGATGGCGACTGTCACCTCTTCGCCGTCGAAGGCCGCGATCGTCAGGCTGATCCCCTCGATTGCGATAGATCCTTTGTGTACCATCCACTTACGGACGTTCTCCGGAACCTTTACTTTAAGGGTCCAGTCGGTCGATTGGCGATCGAACCCTGGGCTTCCTGGGTCATTCACCGGATCCAGCGCCGTAAGGGTGCCCGTTCCGTCGACATGTCCCTGAACGACGTGTCCACCGAGCGGACTACCGGCCGCCGTGGGCAATTCAAGGTTCACCTTCGCGCCAGGATTCAGCGATCCGAGAGATGTGCGATCGAGCGTCTCCTGTGCCAGGTCGGCATGAAAATATGCAGGATCGGGATCGAGGGCGGTGAGGCACACACCCGAGACAGCCAGCGAATCACCTTCGCGCAACCGCGACGCGATTCCCGGCGCCTCCACCGTGATTCGCCTCACTCCGCCTCTCGGCTCGAGGGCAATCAGCGTCCCCGTCAGTTCAATAATCCCGGTAAACATGCACTTAGTGTACGGGGTGCGTCTTGAGACGCGGAGCGCGTCTGAGCGCAAGCAGATCAAAGGGAGCCGCGGCCGTTATCGCCTGGAAGCAGTCACGTTTGCCAGGTCAGGATCCTTCAGCTTCTTTTTTGCTTCCCTGGCGTGCTTTGAATCCGGATCGTAGTCCACTACCTTCTGGTAATTCGCCTTGGCCTCGGCGAGCTGACCCAGGTGGTGCTGCGCTTCAGCCAATCCCCAGTAAACATCGGGGTTCTCAGGATCCAGGACAACTGCCGACTCGAATCGCGACAGCGCGCCCTTCCAGTCGTGCTGATCGAGGTACAGGCCGCCTACGCTCTCGTCTTCCTGGGCTGTCTCGTGGTGTTCGGGCACGGCCGGCTGGCCCTTCGCTTTTTTGCTTTTGCGCACGTCTTCATCCGGAGGCGGCGACAGGACCTTGTCCATATCCGCCAGACTCGAACTCGAATCGGTCGAACTGGAAACAGTGCCGTTCACGGGTTCGTCAGGGCTGCGCACCGGATCGAGATCGTCGGGCGGCAGCGCTGGCGGCGGCGAAGGTTCGGGAGCTGCGGCCGGCAAGGTTGCATTGCCGCTAGGCATCACAGGCACCTTGTTCGTATCTTCGGGGAATGGGTTCGCCTCAGCCGGTGATTTTGGTGCGGGATTCTGCTGCGTCTGGGTGGGCAGTGGCTGCTGAGGCGATTGAGCGCAGGTCTGTCTCGCAGCAAGCCCGCACGCAAGCGCCGGTAGCAGGATCCAAATCGCTCTGTATCGCAATCTCATTTCGATGGTTGAATTCCCAAGGTGCTACGATGCGGTCCAGAACGTACACCACAATCTCTTAAGAAAGCATCGCACAAATTCATGGGACTGATCATCCGCTCGTCCGCCATTCACGCCGCGGGGTGCTATACGACCACCCCCATTGCCAAAGGCCGCCGCGTGGCAGAGTACACCGGCCCCCGTCTAACCAAGGACGAGGCCGACGTGCTGTATGAGACCTCGCCTCTCACCTACTTGTTTGGACTGGGCGACGGGTCGGTGGTCATCGACGGGCATTGCATGGCAATGTTCATCAACCATAGCTGCGACCCGAATTGCGAGACCAGCGAAGAGGATGGCCGCGTTTGGATCAACTCGATCAAGGCGATTCCCGCGGGGTCGGAGATCACCTACGACTACTGCTTGTACGACGGCGGAGACGACGAAGCGAAGTGCAACTGCGGCGCACACAATTGCCGGGGAAGCATGTACTCGCCGGAGGAACAGCGCAAGCGCAGGGCGCCGGAGGGGAAGACTGCCCGCGCATCGCGCAAAAAGCGTGGCAATCGAATCGCGCGCATGCGAGGATAGGGCAGATGATCGATGAGTCCGAACTCCCGTACCTGACCGACCATCAGCAGGATGTGCTGCGGCGGTTTGCGTGGTTCGACGCCGACGTGGAGGAAGTCCGGACGGCGATGGTCGGGGTGTTCGAATTCAACCTGCAGCGCGGTCATCGCGCGGCGCGCACCTGGTTCCGGATGCCCGAACCGGCTATTGCCATTACGCGCAGGCACTTGGAAAACGCGCTGAACCGCAAGCGGCAGGGCAAGATATCGGAGCGGGACCTGGTGAACTGGGCTACCATGCTGCTGCTGAACGATGCTTACATCCTCGACCCTGGCGATGAGGACATGATCGCCGAGTGGCTGAACGACATCAGCCTGCACCTGGACGGAAACTGATCCTGCAACAGTCCTCTACCGCACGAAGGCGCGGAATTTCAAAGAGATTCAGACTGCAATTTGCGTCGTGACCGCGGCGTTTTCCAATGCCCGCCTTTCAGCGGCGATAATCGGCGACGCGAGAATGCGCGCGATGGAGATTTTGGCAGGGTCGGCCGAAAAGCTTCCGAATGGTCTGACCAGCGTGCCTGCCGGCAATTGCATGAATGACACCGGCCAGGCCCGAATGCGAGACAAAGTCGGACCGCTCAAGCGGGTCAGGCAGTGCTGCTCGAGTTTTTCGCGAATTGACAAAAATTACACGGTGGAGAGAGAATTTCGAACGTCCATATATTGTTCGAAAATCAGGGGTCGATCCAAATAGATGAGGATGCCAGCAAAATGCAAACAAACGAGAGAATTGAGACAAAAGTGGTAGGACCACTTGTTGATGCGTGTTTGCGAACGGTCGGTCCATTGGGACCAAGTACCGCTGGTTTGACAGGTGGTTCCAATCGCCTCCGGCGCTTGTTCAACCGGCTTGTTCCAGCCATCGTGATCTGCCTGATGCTGGCGCCAGCCGCCTCGAAGGCGCAGGAGTATCGCGGGACGATTTCCGGGACGGTGACGGATGCGACCGGCGGTCTCGTGGTGGGGGCAAGCATTAAGGTGCAAGAGACAAGCACCGGGACCGAGAACCACGTGGTGAGCGACAGCGCGGGCCAGTTTGTTGTGCCATTCCTTCAACCAGGCAAGTACGCGATCGACGTGACGGCCACCGGATTTGAGGAATACAAGCAGACGAACATTACCCTGGATGCGCAGGCTCATCCGATTATCAATATCTCGCTGAAGGTGGGCGCGGCGACCCAGACGGTCGTAGTGAGCGACGCGCCGCCGCAACTGAACACCGCGAATGCATCGGTGGGCAGCGTGATTTCAACCGAGTCCGTGGCGGACTTGCCATTGAATGGGCGGACGCCGACTACGCTTTCAGAACTCTCGCCGGGCGTGATCACGACCGCGGCGCCGCAGCTGATTCACCCTTTTGACAATAATGCGGGCAATTCCTGGTCGATGGGTGGCACGCCAAACCAGGTGAGTGAAGTACTGCTGGATGGCTCGCCCGACCTGACGCTGCTGGGCGCGCTCGCGTATGCCCCGACGCAGGATTCAGTGCAGGAAGTTTCAGTGCGGCCGTTCGACACGGACGCGAGCTTCGGGCACACAATCGGCGGCGTAATCAACCAAGTGACCAAGAGCGGTTCGAACAGCTTTCACGGCAGCGCATACGAGTTCGGCCAGATCTCGAGCATCGACGCGAATACGTATTTCAACAACCGGAACGGATTGCCGACGCCGGTGTTCCACTACAACCAGTACGGATTGACGGTGGGCGGCCCGGTCTGGCTCCCGAAGATTTATAACGGCAAGGACAAGCTGTTCTTCTTCTTCGCATGGGAGGGACTGAAGGACTCAACGCCGACGACAACGACCTCGACCGTGCCCACGCCGGCGGAGGAATCGGGAGATTTTTCCCAGATGCTGACGGCTGGCTGCAACAAGGGCGCGGGCGGGCCGTACACGATCAAGAATGGCGTGGCGATTTGCAACGATACTGGTAAAGCAGATCCTAACCAGCTGTACAACCCCTTCACGGCGACTGTTTCCGGAACGAACGTGGTGCGCCAGCCGATTGTGAACAACCAGCTTACTTCGGTGGTGAGCTCCTTCAACCCAACGGCTCTTGAGTACCTGAAGCTCTTCCCGGGCGCGAATGCTACTTCCGGCGTGGCGGCGGACGGGCAGGGCAACTTCATCAGCAACGCGCCCAGCACGGACACCTACAACAACGAATTCGGCCGGATGGATTACAACGTGACCGGGTCCGACCACATCTTCTTCGATTTCAGGCACAACATTCGCTCCCAGTTGAAGAACGACTACTTCGGCAATGGCGCTACCGGGACGACTCTCGTGCGTGAGAACTACGGTTCGACACTGGATAACGTTCTCACGTTGAATTCGACGACCTTCCTGGATGCCCGGTTGAACTGGGTGCTCTTTGATGAAGTGCATGGAACGCCGGCCCAGAAGTACAGCCCGACAACAGTGGGACTGCCGTCGTCGCTCGCCAGCTCGAGCTACTTGCTGCAGCTGCCGTTCATCAACTTCAGCACGGGCGGAAGCTGCGGCAGCATTACGAGCTATCAATGCCTCGGAGATACAGGATCTGCACTGGATCCGACGACGAGCTACCAGGTGTTTACGGACGTGGTGAAGGTAATCGGCCGCCATACGTTGAAGCTCGGATTCGATGGGCGCCAGTACCGGATGAGCATTCAGAACTTCGGCGACTCGTCGGGAAGTTTTACATTCGGCTCGACGTTTGTGACATCAGGAACCACGGGCGCCTCGCAGACATTTGGCAGCGATCTGGCTTCGTTTATGCTCGGACTGCCTTCGTCGGGCGAATACGATTTGAACTCGCGCGGCGACTATCACCAGTACTACTTCGGAACGTTTCTGCAGGATGACTGGAAAGTCAATGACCGGCTGACCGTAAATCTTGGGCTTCGCTTCGACATCGACACACCATTCAAGGAACGCCTGAGCCGCACTGTGGACGGTTTCAACCCGACGGCGATGATCAACTACGCAAAGACTCCCACCTTCAACCCGATTACGGAAAGCTCGAATGGCGAGAGCTACACCGTATCGAGCATCAACACCGCAGGCGGGCTGACATTCCCGGCGGAGTCAACGAACGGCGAGGTGTATGCGACAAACAACGGGTTCTTCAGCCCGCGGCTCGGCTTCTCCTTCGCCGTCGATCCGAAGACGGTGGTTCGCGCCGGTTTTGGCATATTTGTTCAGCCAGAGGCGCTCTCTACGCTGGCCGCCACGGGAACATATAGCTCGAGTGCAATATCGAACCAGCAGGGATTCAGCGCGGCGACGACATATGTGGCGACGACGAACAACAACCTGACCCCGGCGAATAGTCTCAGCAATCCATTCCCGTCTGGATTTGCGCAGCCGGTTGGATCCTCGCTGGGCGCGAACACGTTCCTTGGGCAGGCGATCAGCTTCCTGGCGCCGGTGCAGCACGATCCGTATTCGGAGAGGTGGAACCTCGACGTGCAGCGTTCTCTGACGAGCAGCACGATGTTCGAGGCTCTGTATGTGGGGAACCATGGATTGCACCTGCCGATTGCATCGCAGAACCTGAATGCGACAATGCTGCCATATCTTTCAACAAACCTGTGGCGGAACCAGAGTGTATCCAGCGCATATGGAAAATCGGTAACCAACCCGTTCTACCAGACGTTGGGAGCGTCAAACACGACGTCAGTGAATACCTCGAAGACGGTTGCCTTCTCGAGCGTGATGGTTCCGTACCCGCAGTTTGGAACTGCGGCAGTGACGGAGCAGAACCAGACGCGCGGGCAATCCTACTTCAACTCGGCAATTGTCCACCTGGAGCACCGCGCTTCACACGGGTTGACGCTTACGGCAAACTACAGCTTCTCGAAGATGATCGAAGCCGACACGTTCCTGAACGATCAGGACTCGGTGCCGACGCGGCGTGTTTCGCCGTTCGATCACACGCACCACTTTACGGTGGGCGGCACATACGAGCTGCCCTTCGGTCATGGCAAGACGTACTCCTTCGGCGGAAGCAGGCTGTGGGATGAGATTCTCGGCGGGTTCGTGCTGAACGGGATTTACCAGTTCCAGACAGGCGCGCCCATCGAGTTCTCAGCCGACATCCCTCTGCAGCCGGGCGAAACAATTCGCCAGCTTTCAAACAACACACGCAACACTTCACCGGTCGGGTCGGGAACGCCGGCGCTGAGCACTGCGTCGTTCGTGACCGGCAACTCAACCGCCTGCCCGGCGAGCGGCCCCTGCGACGGCAGCCAGTTCATCAACGGACAGTACACGTTCCACTACCGCACGCTGCCGCAGACGATGTCGTGGGTGCGTCAGGATGGCTACAACAACCTCGATATGTCGCTCTTGAAGAACTTCAGGTTTACAGAGAGGGCTTATCTGCAGCTCCGTTTCGAGACATTCAACCTGCTGAATCACGCGATCTTCGCCGCTCCGAATATCTCGAGCGCGACGGCTGCCAACTTCGGCTACATCACATCCGTGACTTCGAACAGCCTGCCGCGGCAGGTGCAGCTCGGAGGACGGATCGTATTTTGATTGACCCACCATGTGGTCTCCTGCGGCGCGAGGCAATTTGCTTCGCGCCGGATTTTTATGATGGTCAGACCTCTTGACGGATAGAATTCCGAGCAAGATTGATTTCAAGGTTTGGAGAGCGAATGATCGCCGGATCGAAGTGGACGTGGAGTTTCGTGTTGGCGGGCCTGGCCGTAGTTGCAGGCTCATTGAGTTCGGCGCGTGGCGAGACGGCCTGCGACGCGCGGAGCTATGGAGCTAAAGGCGATGGAACGACCAAGGATACGGCGGCGATCCAGACGGCGATCGATGCGTGCGCGAAAAAGGGCGGCGGGACGGTCAGGCTGAGCGCCGGGACTTATCTGAGCGCGCCCATTGAATTGAAGAGCAATATCACTTTGGAGCTGGATAAGGGAGCGACGCTGCTGGGGTCGGCCGACCACGCCGACTACAAGCCGAGGACGGAATTTCGCGCGCCCGGGTTGGAATCGCTCGTGAGCGCTGCGAATGCCGAGAATATAACGATTTCGGGCGCCGGAGTGATTGACGGGAACGGCGAGACCTGGTGGCAGGAGGCGCGTGCGATCAAGAACTCGGGCGTACTGGGATCGGATCATCCGCGTCCGCGGCTGGTGGTTTTTGACCATTGCAAGCACGTGCGGGTTGAGGGCGTAACCATTCAGAATTCGCCGATGTGGCAACTGGTTCCGTATTACTCCGACGATGTGGTGATTCGCAACGTGAAGGTGCTTGCGCCGGCGCATTCGCCGAACACGGATGCGGTGGATCCCTTCTCCTCTTCGCATGTGGTAATCGATCATCTCTACGCGGATGTGGGAGATGACAATATCGCCATCAAGTCGGGCATGATTAACTCGCCTGGGCCCGATTCCCCGAGCCGCGATATCACGATTACGGATTGCACGTTTTTGCACGGGCACGGGCTTTCAATCGGCAGCGAGCTTGCGGGCGGCGCGCAAAACATCCACGCCGAGCGGGTCACTTTCGATGGAACGGACAACGGCATCCGCGTGAAGGCGAATCGCGATCGCGGGAACGACGTGGGCAATTTGAGTTTTCGCGATATCCAGATGAAGAACGTGAAGAACGCGTTGATCATTAGCGAGTACTACCCGAAGGTGCTGCCCCCCGACGGCGAAGCAGCAGCGCAGCCGGTGACGCGCCTGACTCCGCACTTCCACGACATCACCCTGGAGAACGTGACGGCGGTGGACACTGCATCGGCCGGGGCAATTGTGGGTTTGCCTGAAGCTCCGGTTTCGAACATCGTGCTGAAGAATGTGAAGGTGGAAGCGCAGCAGGGCCTGACCGTTGGTTATGCGAATGTTGCCTTTGAAGGCGTAACGGTTACAGCCGCTCAAGGCAAGGGCGTGATCGAAATGGCTGGAGCAAAGATCTCGGGCAGGTGATCGGCGTCGTCGTGGAGCAACATGGCGGGCGCTTTCTCCGGCAAGTGGTCAGACCACAGTATACACATCTGCATGGTTGCGGCCTGGATTTTTGCGGATATTCGCTGACTTCGCCCATGTTCAGGTGGTAAGCTCATTTTGTTCTCGATTCGTAATTAAGAGCGTTTTGAAAGCATTGCGCGCCATGCCACGGCAAAAGCAAGAGAGCCCTGAGAAGCATCGCACGATGGAAGTGGTTCGCCACGTCCGTTCCCTGATTGAGAATGGCGCGCTGAAACCGGGGGACAGGATTCCGCCGGAGCGCGATCTTGCGCGCGAACTCAAGATCAGCCGCGCGAGCCTGAGGGCCGGTATTGGACACCTGGCGGCGCTTGGGGTGATGAAGATCAGGCACGGAGCCGGGACATTTGTCGCGGACGGGCCGCCGAGTTTTGGGCAGGGTTCTCTTTCACTTCTTGGCGCGCTGCACGGATTTCAATCGTGGCAGATGTTCGAGGCGCGCATTCTGCTCGAAAGTGGTCTGGCCTCTCTGGCCGCGGAGCGCAGCAAAGAGGAGCACCACGCGGCGATGGCCGAGGAAGTGGCGGAGATGTTCGCATCGATCGGAAATCCGGTCGAATACCTTGTGCACGACGTGATGTTCCACCGCATCATTGCGCAGGCGTCGGGGAACCCGATCCTGGCGGCGATCATGGAGACGGTGACGTCGTCGATGTACGACAAGCGGCGCAAGACTGTGGAGCGCGCGACTGACTTGCAGGAGTCGGCCGGGATGCACCGTGAGATTTACCGCGCGATTCGAGGCCGAAAGCCCCTCGAGGCCCGGAGGCTGATGGAACAGCATCTGCGCATGGCGCAGCAGGCGCAGGGGATGGAAAAGCCCAGCGCCAAGCGGCCTGCGAAGACCGCGGACAGACCGGCGACGGCGGCGATTCAATCGTGAGTCCGCGGCAATACTCCTCATCCAATCCCAATTGACCGGCGTTACGGCTGGGTTCGCGCTTTGATGCCGGGCGGGAGAACTGTGCGTTAGACTCTGACTGGGCCATCCCTCCGCTATTCCCGGCGGCCGCTTGTTCCGGCGGATCCGCGGCTACCTGGATTCGTGCCATTCCCCAACTGAAGGAGGTTTCCATGATTACCCACGAGAGCTTTTCCTGGTCTGCGAAGAGAGTGCTGAGCGTGCTGGTGGCTGTTTCGTGCTGCGCGCCGCTGCTGGCGCGGGGCGCGAGTGAAGCCGATCGAGTTGCCAAGGCGGGCGTGGTGTTTCAGGAGCTTGTGAACGCCGCGAACGGCATTCCGCGCAACCTGCTGAACAAGGCGGATTGCGTGATCGTGCTGCCCTCGGTAAAGAAGGGCGGATTCATCATCGCCGGCGAGTATGGCAAGGGCGTGATGAGCTGCCGGAGCGGGGCGAATTTCAGCGGGCGGTGGAGCGCGCCGATCATGATGCAGTCGGGCGGCGGAAGCTTTGGTTTCCAGGCCGGAGGAGAGGCGACGGACTTCGTGATCCTGGTGATGAATCCGGCGGGCGCGCACACGGTGATGAAAGGCGCGGCGAAACTGGGGGCGGATGCCAGCGTTGCGGCCGGGCCGATTGGGCGCGATGCCGAAGCGGCGACAAGCGAGGTGCTGAACGCGCAGATGCTTTCGTACTCGCGGGCAAAGGGCGTGTTTGGAGGCGTGTCGCTTGCGGGGACGTCGCTGGGGCCCGATCCGGGAGATAACGAGAAGCTGTACGGGAGGAAGATTTCGGGGGATGAGATCTTTCACGGAGCGGTGGGCGCGCCCGCCTCTGCGGGAGCGTTGCTTGCGGAGTTGCACAGGGCATCGCCGGCGAAGGTCAGGTGAAGCAGCGGCGGCCGGCCAGGAGGAAGTTTAATTAACTGTATAAATATCAATTCGTTGCACGTGGCTTGGGCTTAGACAGGGATATCGCTTCGGTGGCGCGGACAATGGCCGGGGCGAGACCCGGAAAGCGCGTGCGTGACCCAGGTTGAGGAGACCCGGTCCGGCGGAGCAGTATTATATAAACGCTTTATTTTGAATAGTTTGACCTTGCGATTTAACTCAGAGGAAATTTTATAGGGGGGGGAGGGGGTGGGGGGGTATTTATTTTCCCGCCTCACGGGGTTGGCTACCGGCCGAGTGCAGGGAGCGCAGTGCGTCCCGCGCGTGGAGGCGCATCATCCACATGCCGGGGGACGGCACGCCGGCCTGCTTAAGTAATTGATAGAGCTTGTCTTGTGTGTCGCGATCGAGAAACGGTCCGGCGGACTTCGGGCTTTCGTCCTCTTCAGTGGGATTGATAAATGGGGGGGAGGGGGGAGGGGTGCCTTCGGGCTTCGCGGAGGGGTGATTGGCGTCGTCTCGGCATCGCTCCCGGGTCCCCAAGTGCGAGGGACCCGGGGCACCCGGCTCCGGGGCACTCGGGTGGTTTTCGCCTTCGACGTGGTTACCGTTGGGAGGGGGGAGGGGGGTGTGCTTTTCTTTCTTTTGGGGCGGGTTGGCGAGTCTCCAGGCGGCGATGGCGGAGTGGGCCAGGTGGCAGTAGCGGCCTGCGTCGGCGAGGTCGATGACGCCGAGGACTACGCCCTGGGCGATGCAGGCGATCCAGGTCTGAAAGGACTCGGGGTTGCAGAGGATGGGGAGCTGGTCAAGGAAGGCCCAGCGGCATAGTTCGTTGTTATCGGCCTGGGCATGCCGGCCGGCGTCCGGGGGGAGCTGACTTCTGACTTTTTGCCAGGCTTCGTTGCAGCGCTGAACGGCGGCGGTGATTTGGGCGGACTGCGGCATGTTTGCTCCTCAATGAGAAAGGCCAGCCGGGTGGGCTGGCCATTTATGGAAGTGAATTCGCTGGCGGAGGGTGCGAGTCTGGAGGCCCGCACAACAGCCGGTCAGGAGAGCTTGTTGAAAAAATCAATTTCGGCGGCGAGTCAGCGATTGCAGGGGCTAAAGCCCGCGCGATTTGTTGGGCTTATTCGGCACGAGTGAACTCGTGCCCTGTTACAAAGCCCTTTCTGTGGGTTTCTTCAGAAAGCGGTGGAGACCGGCGGTACGGATGGGGCTTTTTGGGACCTGTATTAAGGATAGCTGGTTGGAAAAGTGGATCGGCCAACTTTAGAAGTATTTTTGAGGGGTTTTATCCACAGGGCAGGTTGTTCGGGGGTTTGGGCTTAGGCGGAATCGGTGGAGGTTTTCCACAGGAGGCGGGGGCTTGACAGGGTTCGAGCAGAGGTCGGGTTGGGGCGAACGGCCACGCGGATCATTCGATCGTGGCGGGTTTGGGAAACCCGGTTCTCGGGTTTTGCTTCCGATAGAAGGAGGAGACAAGTGTCTCAAGCGTGTTGGAGTGTGCGGCTGCGATGAGGGAAGTGACTACCGACGCGCGGGCGCGATGCCGGATTCCGGGGTGGCCCGCTGCGGCTCTGTGTTTCGCGGTGGTGGCCGCGGGCGGGTGCGGCGGCGGAGGCATGAATGCGCCCGTGCAGAATGACAATGTATCCGTGTCGGTGACGTGCAAGCCGGCGGCGGTGGTTCCGCAAGGCACTGCACAATGCAGCGCCGCGGTGCAGGGGAGCGAGAACACCGCGGTAACGTGGCTGACCAGCGCAGGGACGATTAGCGCGAGCGGACAGTTCACGGCGCCCGGTTCGACGGGCAGCGTGACGATTACCGCAACCAGTTCGCAGAGCACCTCATCGACGGGAACGGCAACGGTCTCCGTGCAACTGAAGACGCCGCCGAGCAAGCACGTTGTGGTGCTGATGGAAGAGAACCAGGAGTACTCCGCTGTGGTGGGGAACACGGCCTGGGCGCACCTGAACGCGCTGATCGCCGAGGGCGCGCTGGCGACGAATTACTATGCGGACTCGCATCCCTCGATCGGCAACTACTTCATGCTGACGACGGGCCAGCTGCTGACGACCGATGACAGCTCGACGCAGGTGTTCAGCGCGGACAACATTGCGCGGCGGATGCTGGCCGGAAGCGTGACGTTCAAGGTGTATGCCGAAGGAATCAGCCAGGGGTACCTGGGCGGCAATACGGGGCTGTACGTCATCCGGCACAATCCTTTTGCAATGCTGTCGGACGTGGCGGGCAGCACACAGGTTGCGAACCAGACGATCTGGCCGTTTTCGCAATTTCTGAAGGACGCGGCGAATAACGCGCTGCCGGAGTTCTCGTTCATTGTGCCGGATGTGGACGACGATGCGCACAGCGGGACGCCGCAGCAGGCCGACGACTGGCTCGAAGCGAATGTGGTGGCGCCGCTCGAGGGGACGCAGGCTTTCCAGGCGGGCGGCGACGGAATCCTGATCGTGGACTTCGATGAGGGCGCGGACTCGGATACGGCGCATGGAGGCGGGCACGTGGCGGCGTTTTTCTGGGGGCCGACGGTGCAGGCGGGGTACACGCAGAAATCGTCGAGCGTGTACCAGCACGAGAACATGCTGCGAACCGCGATGGATGCGCTGGGCTTGCAGAATCCGCCGGGAAGCGCGGCGAACGCGCAGGCGATGGCGGAGTTTTTTGTGCAGGAGTGAAGGCTGCGGGTTGGCAGATCAGCGGGGCTGGCTGCCGACCCCGCATGCGCCGTCCCTACGGGACTCCGGAACATAATTTGGGGTTGGTTTCCCCACGCTGAAGCGCGGGGCTAACGAACCCTGCGCCTACGGCGCTGTGACGGGAGTGCTGGGTTTGGAGTGAACTCGGGTCTCAAAATCGAGACCCGGGACACCCGATTTACGGTCAATGTCTGTTAAAAACAAAGTCACAGCCCACCTGGCTTGTGGGGTCCTTTATGGAGAGACTTGAATGCGGCTATACAGGTCGAAATAAAGACGTCATCAGAATGACCGCTGACCTTGGGATCGGGTGGAGAAATCTTGGTCGCGCTTGGGGATTCGATGAGACGACATCTCTCGGTTATGACCAGGGCGGCTCAGATTCCCGATTTCGATGCCGCGTTCGACTGGTGGAAAAAGCCCCTCCGTCATACGAATCGCGCAAGGATTTCCCCGAGCGGTACCTCGATGAACCGCTCGACTCGGGTCGGTCGAGCTTAATGCTCCACGGAACAAAGATGGACATCGATGTTCCACTCTCTCAGGAATGGGCAGTGACGAAGGATTCGAATCACCGGCCGGTGATCTACGAATTGCGTGAGAACGCATTCTCGATCGACTTTTCTGAAGGATCGATCAATTACCGAGTTCAGGTGTGGGTCACTCACCACGGACCTCCGCACATGTTTGTTCGAGACGCCTTTGAGCACGGGGACGGATTCGCCTGGGTCGGGGGGCGCCCCGAATCGAACCGGCGGAAGTTCTGACGGCGTTAAGCGCCCGGGTCGTAGTTGAGGTTGGGGCCGAGCCAGCGTTCTGTTTCGGCGAGGGTCATGGACTTGCGGTCGCTGTAGTCGGCTACCTGGTCGCGGCCGATTTTTCCGAGCGTGAAGTAGCGTGACTCGGGGTGCGCGAAGTAGAGGCCGCTGACGCTTGAGCCGGGCCACATGGCGAAGGATTCGGTGAGCTTGATTCCGGTAGTGGCTTCGACGTCGAGCATTTGCCAGATCGCGCCCTTCTCGGTGTGGTCGGGGCATGCGGGATAGCCGGGCGCGGGACGGATGCCGCGGTACTTCTCGTGGATGAGGTCGTCGTAGCTGAGGTTCTCGCAGCAGCCGTATCCCCACTCCTTGCGGACGCGCTGGTGGAGGCACTCGGCGAAGGCTTCGGCGAGGCGGTCGGCGAGGGCTTCGGCCATGATGGCGTTGTAGTCGTCGTGCGCGGCGCGGAATTTTGCGACGAGCTCGCGGAGGCCTATGCCGCTGGTGACGGCGAATGCGCCGATGTGGTCGGGAAGGCCTGTCTCTTTGGGCGCGACGAAGTCGGCGAGCGAGCGGCAGGGTTCGGAGCCTTCGCGATCGGCCTGCTGCCGGAGGAAGTGAAGGCGAGCGAAGACATCCGTGCGCGATGAGTTGGTGTAGAGCTCGACGTCGTCTCCGATGGCATTGGCGGGGAAGAGGCCGTAGACGGCGCGCGCGGTGAGGAGTTCTTCGCGCACGATTCTGTCAAGGAGCGTATTGGCCTCAGCGAAGAGCTGTCGCGCCTGCTCGCCCTGCTTTTCGTCGTCGAGGATGCGCGGATAGACGCCTTTTAGCTCCCAGGTGTGGAAGAAGGGCGTCCAGTCGATGTAGTTGCGGAGCATGGCGAGATGGAAGCCCTGGAAGACGCGCACGCCGGTGATGGGTGGCGTGGGCAGGTCTTCGGCGCGCCACTCGATGGGCGTGCGGCGGGCGCGCGCGGTCTCGATGGAGACGAGCTGCTGGCGCGGCGTTGCGTAGGACTTGCGCACGGATTCGTATTCGGCGCGATGCTGGGCGACAAACTCGTCTTTGCTTTCTCCGAGAAGGGAAGTGGTGACGGGGACGGCGCGGCTCGCGTCGAGGACGTGCACGACGGGCTGGCTGTAGTGGGGCGCGATTTTGATTGCCGTATGCGCGCGGCTGGTGGTGGCTCCGCCGATGAGGAGCGGGAGCTTGAATTGCTGGCGCTCCATTTCGCGCGCGACGTGGACCATCTCGTCGAGCGAGGGAGTGATGAGGCCGCTTAGGCCGATCAGGTCGGCGTGTACTTCGCGGGCGCGCTCGAGGATGCGCTCGGCGGGGACCATGACGCCCATGTCGATGACTTCGTAGTTGTTGCAGGCGAGCACGACGCCGACGATGTTCTTGCCGATGTCGTGCACGTCGCCTTTGACGGTGGCGAGGACGATCTTGCCTTGCGTGCGGACGTCGTGTCCGGCGGCGGCCAGCGCGGCCTTCTCGGCTTCCATGAAGGGCGTGAGGTATGCGACGGCCTTCTTCATGACGCGCGCGGATTTGACGACCTGGGGCAGGAACATTTTGCCAGCGCCGAAGAGATCGCCGACGACGGACATGCCGTCCATGAGGGGGCCTTCAATGACAGAGAGCGGGCGGCCGAGTTTTGCGCGGGCTTCTTCGGTGTCGGCTTCGATGTAGTCGTCGATGCCCTTGACAAGGGCGTGGGAGAGGCGCTCTTCGACGGAGGTGTTGCGCCATTCTTCTGTTTTCTTTTCGATTGCGCCGGTGGCGGCGGACTTGAGCGTTTCGCCGAACTGGACGAGGCGCTCGGTTGCGTCGGGGCGGCGGTTGAGGAGAACGTCCTCGACCATGACTTTGAGCTCGGGCTCGATCTCTTCGTAGACCTCGAGCATGCCGGCGTTGACGATGCCCATGTCCATGCCGGCGGCGATGGCGTGATAGAGGAACGCGGAGTGCATGGCCTCGCGGACCTTGTTGTTGCCGCGGAAGCTAAAGGAGATGTTGGAGACGCCGCCGGAGACCTTGGCGTGGGGGAGATTCTCTTTGATCCAGCGCGTGGCGCGGATGTAGTCGACGGCGTAGTTGTTGTGCTCCTCCATGCCGGTGGCGACGGTGAGGATGTTGGG